>Ga0247760_1000061_pt1 | contig 97112 bp, 89 predicted proteins | sample UWRJL171409R4_FD_179936 | JGI IMG/M metagenome (GOLD analysis project Ga0247760, IMG submission 179936) | Plant litter microbial communities from Arlington Agricultural Research Station in Wisconsin, United States - UWRJ-L171-409R-4 | ecosystem: Environmental > Terrestrial > Plant litter >...
CCGCCGCCTGTCCAACCCCCCCCCCATCCGCATCCGCACACACTACCGCGGGCGTGTGTGCTGGGTGTATGAATACACGAAAGGTTCCATGTTATGGTACCACGGTAGGACAGGGATTATGTGCTCGCCTCGCGCTCTGGCCCAGGATGCGATCCTGCCGCTTTGCCTCGCAGGTCGTGCTGGGGGGGGCAAAGGTAGCTTCAAGGCCCGCGGTTCGCAGGCGGCTGCTTGGTAGGCAGGTTGTTTGGCGCAGGCTGATGTGTGTTTAAGAAATGAATTGTCCCCATGCCGTGTTTGCGTGTTTCCGCACCGTCGGTCTTTCTTCATGTGCTGCTACTGATGACGACCGGTCGGCTTGTGTCACCGTGAATATCGTCCTGGATCGTTCTCTTCCCCACTGTGATCTGCGATCATAGCATCATGTCCCGGTAGCAGGTCCACTGCCGCTTTCTCTACACTGTTGTGATCTCCCTGCCGGCTCGGAGGACTGAGGAATCGGGTGCAGGAAGGAAGAAGGTGGAGGACAAGTAGCCACTCGCCTTGCCTCATCGAACGGCGGGAAAAGAAGGGCAGACATGGCGACACCACACTCGGCCGGGGGGTTCTCCCTTTTCCCCAACACCAGGCCGCCATCGCGGAACCAACAATCCAGGCCAAGAGCCCAAACGCCCCAGGGAAGACCATCCATCTCGACAGAGCAGACGCCCCCACGCAGTGAGCCACGCAATGGGCGACAACCGTCGGTGCGGAGGGCGTCGTCCACGAGGGAAGGGAAGCAGCGGCAGTCCAATAACCCCTGGCAGCATGCCTTGGATCACCCCGTCGACCCAGAACAACCCCAGGAGCAACCCCAGGGGCAACCTCAGGAGCAGCAATGGCCGTTCTCGCAGCATTACCAGCGCCAGCAACAGGAACAGGAACGGCAGGAAATCCAGGAACAGCCACATCAACAACCATCGTATCGACCGCAACCGCCGGCCCTGGACACGACGGTGGGGAGCCGAGCACCGGTGGAGCAGTTCACCGCTATATCGCTGGCCGACGTGCCGCCACGGTGCGAAACCGCTCTCTCGGAAGCCAAGACGCTTGTCCGCAGCCCGAGCGTGAGCTCCATCGCCAAACCGCCGCTCATCTACGCTCCGGCGGGCGCAAGCGGCAGCCATCAGCAGTATGGAGCCTCCTCATCTCTATCGCCGGAGCCCGCCCTCCGTTCCATATTCCCCCAGTATAACCCGGAAGTGGCCCTGGATCGTCAGGACTACTACCCGACGCACACCAGCACCGTTCAGATCCCACAGTCCGCCATTAGCCGGCCTATGTACTCGCCCCGAGGCAACAGTGCCGACGGGGGGCCCCTTCGCAGCCCCGGCATGCCCATGCAGAGTCCTGGGATGACGCCTGGGGGCCAGCCCCGCCGAAACCACGAGCCAACCGTTATCCCTCCCGTCAGCACGACCGAGGAGCTCCGCGCGCTGTGGAAGGTGACCAACGGATGGAAGGCCTCGTCGCTCGAGGGGCGCATCTTCTGCCTCAAGATGACAACGCAGCCCGACGCGCCGGTATACACACTATCATCAGCCTCCTCCCAACCCTTCTACAACCTCCGCGTCGACCCGACTTCGGTGTCGGCCTGGGTCTCCCTCTCGCGGTACGACCCCAACAAGTCCTTCAAGGGCCCCAAGCCTGGCTCTAGCCTCGACGGTCGCGGCGGCAGCACGCCCTCGCCCTCGCCACAGCGGGGCTCCTCACCCAGTAAATCCGAGCTCAAGCACGACGCCAAGCACTGGCAGGAAGTCCTGGGCACGCAACTCGAGGAGGCATCCCGTCGCCAGCCGCCCAACGACGGCCTCATCGCGCAGCTATGGCCGACAGCCGCCTCCCGGCTCGTGGCCGACCGCGCCAACGACGCCACCACCGTCGCGCTGGCCGAGCACGAGTGCGCACGCCTGGTGTGGGATGCCGACTCAAGCAACCACTTCCTCGTGCACCCGGCCCTCGCCGTGCCGTTCTGCGTCACCATCGAGCGCAACCCGGCGTACAGCCGCACCGAGTACACCCTCGAGCACCTCGAGTCGCCCGTGCATCTGGCACGACTTACGCGCGACGGCACCGGCGCTGGTTGGCTGGAGGTCGATACTTCGATCGCCGCCAAGATCGACGCCGTGTACATTGTCGACGCGGCCGTGGCGGCGCTAGTCCTCGTCGCCCATGCCGACGACCAGTTCCCGCAGGTTGAGGCCTTTGAGCCGCCGCCCGTGTTCGGCGGGCCTGGCGGGAGCCTGGCGCCGTCGAAGCGCAGCAGCCGCGGGAGCCGGTCGAGCCGCATCAGTAGGGCAAGTCGGCGCGAGAGCAAGCGCGAGGAGAAGCAGCGGCAGAAGGAGATCGCCGATACCCACAAGAAATCAAAACACCGCCCGCCCAAGACGAGGCTGGAACAGTTTGAGATGGATCTTGAGAGCCAGACGAGCGACCTTAAGAGGGGCAGCGGCGACAAGGAGAAGATGCCCGGCGTGGCCCGGGGCCTTATTGCGCTGCTGACTGTCTTGTTTAAGTGTGTTGTTTGGTGCTTTGCGCTAGTATTCAAGGCCTTAACGAGCCTCGTAAAGTGTTTGAGCTCGGATAAGCTCTGATTTGATGGTGGTGCTAAGAGGGGGAAACGAGTCTGAGACCGTAATGGGATGGAACTGCACCGGGACATGGGCTATGATGGAATGGCAATATCATGGGGTGTATTCATGATGGGTATATGGTATTTTCTGGCGGCGTTGGGTATTAGTCTCTTTTCTTTCATGCATGGATATGGTAATAAGCCGCCCACATCCCACACACGCACACACACACACACACACACAAACCTATAGAGAAGGAAAGCGAAAGCCAGACTCTTCGCTCCTCTCATCATCATCCTGCTCGTTCGGGAGGGAATGGATATATACCACCCAAGACAGAAGACGCGGGAAAGGAAGCCCCCTGGAGGGCAAAGAAGCAAAACTTTTTTTCCACCCCGCTACCTTTTCCTCTCGCGAACCTTGATCTTGTGCCCACTCTTGGTGAAACCTCCTGATGTTGCCGTCTTTGCCATCTTTGCTTGCATTAGCTCGAGCTGAAACTCTGCGTCCGAGAGAGCCTTGAGCTTTTTTCTTGCGTTGCGGAGCTTCTTCTCTAGTTTCTCTAGGTTTTGTGCTTTCCGTGCCGCTTCCTTTGCCTTTGGTGAGTCCTCGTCCGCCTCCTCTTCATCCTCCCACTGCGGGTCGTCTTCCTCGGCGTCCTCTAGCGCTTTATTCCTCTCCTCGTCTGTGTCAAAGAAGACAACCTTCTTCGGCTTTTGGCTTGTCGCAGCCTTGGGGGCTGCCATTCCGTAGTCATCTTCATCATCTTCGTCGTCGTCCTCCACATCCGCACCTCCTGCTAGGATAAACCTCTCCTCCAGCTCCTTGAGCTCCTTGGCTGCCACGTTCCGCAGCGTCCGTAAATACCCCAGATCCTGTGTCTTGAGAAGTCGTACCATGTCCACATCCATGGCACGGTTGCCGCGGTCGCCCTCGACCTTGCCTGTGAATCGTTTGCTGCCCCGCGTGATGGACGAGCCGGGCCCGTCCCGCGACATCATGCCGTAGTAAAACTCATCTTCGTTGCGTTCGGCTGCCTTCTCGCGGAGGGACTTGAGGACGACTTTCTTCTTGTTGTAGTCCTTGGAGCGCTTCTGGTAGTCCTTTTTCTTCTCGAGAAGGCCGAGCCGTTGTCGCTCAAGCGGCTGCGCGCGCTCACGATGGGCGCGCCGCTGGACACTAGATGTAGAAGATGGTCAGTTTTCATACTCATGGTTCGGTAGATGGAGGATCTGAGAATCTTACGTGTTCCGAAGTGATGACATGACTGCTTGACTTTTGTGTGAAGTCGGGGATGGCGAGGCAGAATGGATTGAGCTGAGCCGCTTGTGCTGTCGGTGAAGTCGTGAACAAAGTCCCAAAATTTTGAGGTTTGCGATAAGTGATAAGAAAGCAACTAGGGCCCCGCATTTTGCCTGAACAGGGGTGGGGAGCTTGGGAGCTTGGCGGAGGCTTGGCAACTGACGCCGTCAGGGTTGACATTCGAGGCCGTGGAGTCGAACTGGGACATTATCAGTTTGCCTGACAGCACGAGGATAGTCAATTGCCTCTGGTCTGGTCACAATTGCATCAAGGCACCACTTTCAGGTATCTGTTTCAATAGCGGGTTTCTCAAAGCAAGTTCGGCGTGCTGGGTTTGAGCCAAAACCTGGACAAGCCGCCATTTTCAGCTAGCGCCGTATAGCGCCGGTATTTGTTCGGGGCTCGTTTCCGGACACTGGTCCAACAGTCGGAGAATTATCATGTAGCCTTCTTTCAGCCGCTCCTGCAGGCGCAGCTTGTCTTCTCCTTTTTCGCTCGCCCTCCAGTCCTTGTAGTTCCCTGGAGGGTGAAATTGGCCCTCGTATAGCGCTGTGCGACAGCTGCGGCGGATCAGCAAGTGGTCTCCACCGGGTTGGTCATTGCGGGACTCTGACAGCCAAACATAGCAAGGATTCCAGGGGCGTTCATCCTGTTCCCAGGAGCTGCACAGTGGCATTCTGGCGAGCAGCCCGTCTAAAGCTCCGGCTCTTGGTCAAAAACAAGTTTTGGCCGTGTTGGCAGACGGACTCCCTGTCTCAGACCTGATGCCCGGCGCCCTTTAGGCTAACTATGGCGCATGGCGCGTTTCGACACACCAAGGCTAACTGGCTAACTTAGGTACCTTGCCTAGCCTCTTGGTCTAATACCTACCTACCTGTACCAATTCCAACTTCACTTGTCCTCCCTTTTCCCCTCTCCCCTTCTTCAGTTCAAGTGTTGGGCCTAGATGTGATGCCCTCGAATTGAACCACCCTAATCTCGCCGCCTCTTCCCTTTCCACATTACATTTCATGACCCTCCCTTCAGCTGCCGTCGTTCTTGCTCGCTGCTAGGGAGCAATGTTCTCCCGCAAAGATGACCGTCTTAATTCCCCAGCCTAAGTTTCAACGCATTGCTCTGCTCGTCGCTTGCTCTCTCCTTGTCACCTATTTTCTCCTGGATCGAACAGACAGGGTCCCCTACCAGGCAACCTGGGGAAACCGCTATGTCCCAACTAGCTTTGACTGGGCCAACCGGCGGGCCAGGTTCCCAATTCCAGAATCGGCTATGACGGGGCTCCCCGAAGGACTTCCCCGCGACTTGCCACCCATCCAGCACGTCTTTTCACAGGACGAGTTGAACGAGACCCATAACAAAACTCAGGCTGAGCGACGAGACGCAGTCCGGGATGCCGCCATCAAGTCATGGTCCACCTATTCTGAATACGCCTGGGGTAAGGATCAGGTCCTACCACAGTCCTTACGAGGCGTCGACACATTCAATGGTTGGGGTGCTACGTTGGTCGATTCCCTTGGAACACTATGGATCATGGACCTCAAGAAGGAATTCAAACAGGCTGTACGGATGGTTGGAAAAATTGACTGGGCCAAGAGCACGTCACGAGATTGCAGTCTGTTCGAGACCAATATCAGATATCTTGGTGGTCTGTTGTCGGCCTATGATCTGAGCGGGGAGAAAGCTCTCCTCCAGAAGGCTGCAGAACTCGGGGAAATGCTATACGCTGCCTTTGACACACCCAACAACCTTCCTGCCAATGCGTTCGACTTCAAAGCCGTCCAGGAGGGGTTGCTAGTTGCCAGCAAGCGGGAAGCCTCTGCGGCCGTTGGGACACTATCTCTGGAATTTACGAGACTCTCGCAACTGACAGGCGACCCAAAGTTCTACAGCGTTGTAGACAACATCAAGAAACACTTCGAGAGGACACAGGACGAAACAAAACTGCCTGGGATGTGGCCCATTTTTATCGATCTTAAAAGCGGCTTCATCACGGAAGACAACGCCTTCTCGCTCGGGGCAATGTCCGACTCGGCCTATGAGTATTTCTCAAAAACCTACGCTCTTTTAGGCGGCCTGGACGAGACTTACAAACGGCTCCACCTGAAAGCGATGGAGTCGATCAAGCACCATCTCCTATTCCGGCCGATGTTGCCCGACTCATACCCAGCCAGTCCACCGGACATCCTATTTTCGGGCACCGTGCTCTCCAACGGAAAGATCATTGAACTCTTGCCAGACGTTTCTCACCGTATGTCAAACCAACAGCTCCGAACCCACCTTCAAGTGTCTCATGGTCGCCCTGGGTGGCTCAGGGAGAGTTAATCATGCCTGAGACACCCCCTTGACTGCTGCTTGCCTTGAAATGGGGAACGGTACACTAATACTTCTCACTAGTTGGTTGCTTCGCTGGTGGCATGTTTGCCCTAGGAGGGAAGCTCTTCCATGAAGACGAGCACGTCAAGATCGGGGAGCAGCTTGCCCGCGGCTGTTCATATGCGTATGAAGTTTTCCCCACCGGAATCATGCCCGAGATATCAGCGGTGATACCATGCAAGAAGACGGCCGACCTCGCGCAGTGTAAATGGAACGAGACGGTATGGCGTGAGCGGAACCCTTCTTTGGGGGATGCTGGGGCTGTGCCACTGCCGAAACCGTTCTCTGTGATGCGTGATCAACAGTATCTTTTGAGACCCGAGGCAATCGAGAGTATATTCATCCTGTACAGAATCACAGGGAAGGCCGACCTACTGGATGTGGCGTGGCACATGTTTCAGTCGATCAGAAAGGCTACTGAGACCAAGTACGCCTTTTCAGCTATTGCGGACGTACAGGATGAAGGGTTCACGACGAAGATTGATGCGATGGAGGTGAGTTTGTCGTGTTTCTTTTTGGGTGCGACTTCGGGAGAGACGTATGCTAACAATATGGCAGAGTTACTGGATTGCTGAGACACTGAAGTATTTCTACTTGATATTTTCTGACCCGGGACTGATCAGCCTGGACGACTATGTTTTCAATACGGAAGCACATCCACTGAGACTTCCCAAATCATCGAATAGCAAAGAGAGGTGAAATTTTTGGATTGGCGTTTGGTGGGGTTTTGACCATAAAATAGAAGATAAAAAAGGCGAAATACGGAAATGGGCCAGGCGTCTGTAAGTCCGGAACGTTGTCCAGAGATGCTGGCAAAGAAGGGTAATAATACAATAATACGCACAAAGTAGGGCTCGTAACAAGGAGCTGAACAGTTTTGTTGGTGTAATCATATTCTACTTACCGCGAAGCTGCCATAGCCAGAGCGAGTGATTCATCTGCACTAAGCCCTTGCTGGAGACTTCCACTTTTTGGCTGCCCTTCAGTTATCGACATGGAATCATGATCTACCTTCAGTTTTCCTCGTCAGACCCATCGTCCCCTTCCTCCTCTTCTTGTCTAAATATTACCTTTTCACACAACTGCAGGCACTTCCTCACCGGCAGCCCAATCACATTATCCACACTCCCCTCGACCTTGTCCACCAACACCATCCCCCCTATCCCCTGCAACGCATATCCTCCCGCCTTATCGGCCCCCTCCCTTGTGCGAACATAGCTATCGATCACATCATCTGGAAGCCCATCATCCGCCTGCGCAAAATACACTCGCGTCTCCTCCATATGCGTCGCTATTTCATACCCCGGATGGGCGGCATCCGCCCGCGGCGCAAGTACACACACCCCCGTCAGCACTCTGTGCGACCGTGTATCCCGGAGGTGCTTGAGTGTGCGGACATGCTCCGCTTCATTGCGTGGTTTCTCAAGGATCTGCCCTCCCCGCGTGGCAATCACCGTGTCCGCTGCGATGACCAGCGCAGGGTCGGCAGGCACGGCACCGCCATCCTTTGTGGCGGCTTCCTGGACTGCGAGGGCGGATTCGTACACGTCGAGGCACTTGCGGCGCGCGGTAGCGGCGACGTACTCTTCGGGGGTGTGCGAGCCCTTGTCGAGGTCTTCGGGCTGTGTGGAAGGGAGAACCTCGAGGTTGGTGATGCCTATCTGGGTAAGGAGGGCACGGCGGCGCGGCGAGGCCGAGGCAAGGATAACGCGCTTGTCTTTGAGGTACGTGAGGATGGGGAGCTCAAAGGGTCTGGGGCCGCGCTTGACGGGAGCGGATTGGCGGAGGCGGATGCCATGGGTAGCGGCCGCCGTTATGTAGTTCGGCGGAGAATCGGATGGGGTTGTGAGGTCCATGGTGTTGGTTTGTGAGTGGTGTTTTGGCGTCTTGCTGGATCCGTGAACAGAGCGAGGGGTTGCAAGATGCAGGGTGTCGGTCAGGAACCGCGGCCAAGAGGCCCCGCAATTAGTGCGGGCCGCCCTGCGTCATCGCTAGCTTTATCTTATCGGTGAGCTGGGGTTTGACAATTGATACATCTATCTACAGCATAACCTACACATCATACAGCACCTCGTGCTCTAAGAATTCACATCCGTATGGGACACCGGCCTCATTTGCGGATTGGTGTCACCTGTAAGCCTCGACCTTCGTCGCCATGAATTGTCTCAGCTCTTTTGGCGTCATCTCCAGTCCCTTTTCTTGTGGCGATTCGCCCGCCTGAGGTATTCCCGTGGCGTCGACCGTTACGGACCCCTTCGCGACGTTCTTCGGTCCAACAACAACGATCATGCCGTACCCCTTCGTCTTTGCCTCTCGCACCTTGAGCGGCAAGCTGCGTGCGCTGTCATCGACGTCCACAGCGAGTTGGATTGGGGTCGAGCCCGGCCCGAAATCAGCCGATGTCTGGGATAGTAATATGTCTCGCGTGTGATAGGCCCAATCCACCGTGGGCTGGCTGTCGTTCACCGTGAGGATGATGCCTTGTCTAGGGTTCAGCCAGAAAGGCCACTTTCCATTATAGTGCTCGATCAGTAGCGCCATCAGTCGTTCCACAGAGCCAAGCACAGCGCGGTGAATGAGCACCGGCCTAACCGGCCCCGAAACAGCGAGCAGGTCTGCATCTGTTGTCGTCTCCCCCTTCTGCTCCAGCTCCGGGGCTGGAGCCAGGTACTCCAACTCGAATCTCTTGGGCAGCTGGAAGTCAAGCTGGATTGTGGCCGTCTGGTGTTCCTTGCCGTCCGAATCTTGTAGGATGACGTCAATCTTCGGTCCATAAAACGCGCCATCGCCCTCGTTGATGGTCCACGCCTGCCCGCTCATGTCCAACGCCCGTTTCAGAGCGTTTTCCGCCTGTTCCCAGTCTTCCAGGCTGCCCATATAGTTCTCCTCTGGCCTTGTGGAGAGCGCCAGCCGATACGGCCCAAGGCGTAATACGTCGTAGGTTACTCGGATGAAATCGAGCGTCTTGCGGATCTCCTCCTCGATCTGTATCGGCCGGCAGAAGATATGCCCATCATCCTGGTGGAATCTTCGCACACGCGTAAGGCCGCTTAAAGCTCCAGAAATCTCATTCCGGTGAAGCGGACTGAAGTCGGCGTATCGGATCGGCAGGTCGCGATAGCTGCGATGTTTCGATGCGAAGATCAGGCAGTGGCCCGGGCAGTTCATGGGCTTGAGTCCGTACTCTTCCACCTCGCCACTATCCTCCTGCCTGTCGGCGCGTTCTTGCGACGTGCTTGTCACGGTGAACATATCGTCGGCGTAGTTCTGCAGGTGGCCCGACTTGGCCCAGAGCGACTTCTTGAAGATGGTCGGCGTGATGACCTCTTGGAAGCCATAGCGCACGTAATGCTTCCGCAGAAACTCGACGAGGCGGTTGAATATGCGTGCGCCATTGGGGAGAAAGATTGGTGACCCGGGGCTATAGATGGACGTCGTGAAGAGCTCTTGCTGCACTCCGAGATTCCGGTGATCGGCTGGCGGTTTCGGAGGCGTGCTAGGGCATGACGAGCAGAGGCGCAACGGCACCTTTGGGGTCTTTATAAGCGCGCGCGAGGCCCATCTCGACGCTTGCAGAAGGCGCATCCCGTTCAATCGGTTGCTGTGCTGGCTCGAGATGCCGTCAAGTGTTCGCTGCTTTGTTGCTCAGATTCGCGGAGGCTGCTGTCGTCGTCGAATCACTTTTGACCCACCCGAACTTTTAGGCTTGCAAGCCAAGCTTTCTCGAGATGCTTCTCATGATTGGCTAGGACCTTCAATGACCCTTGCAGCGACCAGGGGTTGGTTTGTGTCAGCCCGGGAGTGAGACAGCCAGTCCATGTGACGGATCCGATTCGCACGGTGCTTTGCCTGCTGATTTCAGTTATCGCACACAGTAACCATCGCAGCAGAGAGTCTCGCGGCCGTCCCAGCCACCCGTTCCTCGAGTCCTGACATCAGACCCCATGCTACCCCCCATCAGCCGCAAACCGGGCGATGGCGTGGCGACTTCAATGAGATGTCTCTCTTCAGTCCATCTGCGTCTTTCCTCCAAATGCGATAATATTTCTATGCCTTCCCGACGCTTCTGGCTTGCTGCTGCTGCTGCCTTGCCGTGAGTCACTCTCTATGAGACGCCCTTGGACGCCTTACCCTTTTCAACGTGATGTCATGAAGTAGCAGTCCGAGCACTGAGCACTGTTTCCACCGAGAACCCCCACGACCTATAAACGGCTGCTTCCGCCTTCGAATCCAGTGACGCGAGGCGCGTGACCACGAGTGTCAGACATCTCGTCATCCACTCATCGGAGCCTAAATATCTTGGTCACCCACGCGTTCGTGTCAGCGACGCGTTCCCTTCGCCATCCTTATTATTTCGGGGCAAGACGCGACCGGCCATGGCAGGCACGCGAAAACGGGAGCTGCATGTCGAGAGCTCCTGGCGCATGGTGGAAGGCGGCGAGAACGACAGCTTCGACACATCCATCTTGCACGACGACGACGACCTAGCCATATCCAGCGCAAGCGATCCTTCGCAGCTATCCGGCTCGCAACCCCTGAGTTTTCGGGAATCGCAGCCATTCAGCATCAGCGGCTCTCAGGACGAGTCGCTGCAGACCTTCCGTGACAAGGCAGAGGAGGACGACGACCAGGTCATCATGCGGACCCCATTCAGCCCGTCACTGCCGAGGAACGTGCGCCAAAGTATCAACAACTCTATGAAACACCACGAGTCCGAGCCGCAGTTCTATATGCCGACAGTTGAAGTTGAGAGTCCCAGGCGGGGAAGCACGCGTTCATCGAAAACGGTGCGCCCCGCCCCGCCGCCGCTCCCGGGTCTCCGGCGCCGGCAGCAGGTCACCGAAAAGCATGGTCGCTACCGGGAGACGTCGGACAACCTCGACCAGGGTCAGTCAAGGGCGTTCGGCGATAGAGTTGCCGAGTCTCTCCCCGATGCCCTTTTCAACGTCCTTTCCTGGATGCTTGGTGTGGTTGCGCTCGCCTTTCGATATGCGCAAAAACCTCTGGCAGTATTCTTGGCCTTGTACCTCATCTTTGGCGGCGTCATCATCGTGCAAAATATGGCCACAAAGTCACTCTACGCCTCACTCTCCCCGGTGTGCCGTTTACCGGGCGCATCATGGCTGAGCCTACCATTCTGTCCGGATATCATCCCGATGAGTGATAAAGGACGTCCACGAAGCGGTATGCCAGTCGAGTTTGACGGCCTTATGAAGGTCCAAGATGACTTTGAGGGAATCCTTGAGAAATCCGCCCAGGGTGTTTCACTTCCTATGGAGATGAAGCGAACCGAGGCGTCTATCCGCGACTTGCGCACCATGGTACGCCACAGCGGTCTGCAGGGTAAAGAGGAACTCGTGCTTGAATTTGACGAGCTCATCGACACCGCACGTGGTGCATCGAACGAGCTCCAGAAGTTCAACACGCATGTTGGCTCAGCGGTCGACTCGGTTATTAGTATTAACCGCTGGACGTCACGCTATCTCGATAGCATGTCGGCCGAGAAGGAGAGCCGCGGTCTCATCAGCGACTGGACCAGCTGGATCTTCTCGCCGTTTCAGCCGGCCGTCTTCTCGGAGCGTGGCCTGCTTGACAAGTACGTCGAGCACACGGCGCTGGTGTCAGACAAGATCGCGCAGCTGATAGTTGAGGCTCAATCGGTCCTGCGTACGCTTTCCAAGACCGAGGGTCACCTGGACGTCATCTACGAGTTTGTCACGCGCACGCAGAAGTCGGTGCAAGGCCAGAAAAATGAGATTTTGTGGACCTTGTGGACGCTCGTCGGTGGCAACTCGCGACGGCTGCACCACCTCAACGACCAGCTTTCAATGCTTAGGGAAGTCAATGGGCAGCGATCGGAGGCGGTGAAGCAAGTCAACGAGCTCATAGTAGAGCTCGAGAAGATTCAAGCTGGCTTAGATAACTTACGGGAGCGGGTAGCAGAGCCGGAACTGGTTCGAGATAAGGTCGATGTGCCATTGAGCGTGCACATTGAGACCATCAACCGGGGCGTCGAGCGTCTAGACGCGGCGAGAAGCAGGATGCGTGAGGTCGAGGATGACCGGATCAAGGAGGTCCTCGCCAGAGGAGCTAGGAGTGAAGAGCGGTTGATCGATGCATGATGCGGCGTTTTTGGTGTGGCATTTCGGAGCGTTGTCCACGGGGGCCAGCGACTATGGTTAATCTCGAACGTTTTCGTGTCTTCGGTTGGATCGGGTCAAGTCAACTGCCCTCACGCAGGATATCTTTGTTATGAGCCACATGGCGGTTACGATTTGGATGCCCTGGTTTTGTTTAAGGAAAAGGCAGCACATGATACCAAGCAAATGTAAATAGTTATTCCACGTCTAGCAATAATAGATAAGACTGGGCGTAATCGTATCGCTTTGATGTCCCGGAAACCAAGGCGGCAGACTCTTATCTGGATGATGCGGGGTTGGGACGAACATCCCCACTCTGACGCCCTGCAGCGAGGTTGATCTTCCTGCAGCAACTGCGGATACAGTCGCGGATGGGGGGCTTTCTGGGGATAGCGAGGAGGGTCCATAACCGTGATAACCTACCTTAGTACTTCACGTCAAATTTGGGCGGGATTTCTTCTTCTTTTCCCCTGCTCGGCCAATTTGGCATTGATTAGGCATCTGCCATCCGAAGTTCGTTAGCTGGCTCGTGCAGCAGAACGAAGACATGCATTTAGTCCCGAGAGAGGTTAGTCACACATGCCTGCACCAACCACACCCGTACAACACAACCAACCTCGAACGCAGCGGAGTAGGAGATGTGGGCCTCTGGCTGATGCGTAACACTCTCTAGCTGGACAAGCTCGCCATCTCGCAGCTGGGCTTCCTGGCCCAGCGGCGACTGGCGCGCGGTGTGCGGCTTAACCACTCCGAGGCCACGGCACTCATCACCAGCAACATCCAGGAGTTGATCCGCGATGGCAACCACACGGTCGCCGACCTCATGGCACTGGGCGCCACCATGCTCGGCCGCCGCCACGTGCTGCCGGAGGTTCCAACAACACTGCACGAAATCCAGGTCGAGGGCACCTTTCGCATGGGCACGTATCTCGTCACCGTGCACAACCCCATTGCCACTGAGGACGGCGACCTAGCCCGTGCCTTGTACGGCAGCTTTCTTCCCATCCCGGACCCGTCCGTCTTCCCCCTGTTCGCGCCCCTGTCCGTCCGGCCCGGCGCCGTCGTCTGCGTCAAGGACGATTCTGCAGCCATCGTGCTGAACCAGGGCCGTCGCCGCATCCGCCTCAAGGTCACCAGTCGTGGCGACCGCCCCATCCAGGTAGGAAGCCACTACCACTTCGTCGAGACGAACCCCTTGCTTGAGTTCGATCGCGCCCAGGCCATCGGCTTCCGCCTAGACATCGCCGCCGGCACGTCGGTGCGCTTTGAGCCCGGCGATGCCAAGACCATAACCCTGGTCGAGATCGGTGGTGCCAAGGTCATCCGTGGTGGGAACGGACTTGCTTCCGGCGCAGTCGACCCCGCGCACACCACCGAGATCACTGAGAACTTGCAGCGAGCCGGGTTTTCTCATGCGCCCGAGCCTGCCGCCGATGCGGCGCTCCTGGAGCCATTCCGGATGGATCGCGCGGCGTACGCGATTATGTTTGGGCCGACGGTTGGCGACCTGGTGCGCCTTGGGAGTACGGATCTATGGGTTCACGTTGAGAGTGACTTTACAGTGTATGGGGATGAGTGTAAGTTTGGCGGTGGAAAGACGCTGCGTGAGGGCATGGGGCAGGCGACAGGGCGGTCTGACGCCGACACCTTGGATATGGTGATTACGAACGCGTTGGTTGTTGATTATACTGGCATCTACAAGGCGGATATCGGTGTCAAAGCGGGGATGATCGTAGGCATTGGTAAGGCTGGAAATCCCGATGTTATGGACGGGGTGACGCCCGGCATGATTGTGGGGAGCTGTACCGATGTTGTGGCTGGCGAGGGCAAGATCATCACGGCCGGAGGTCTGGATACACATATTCATTTTATCTGCCCACAACAGGCGTCCGAGTCTATCGCGTCGGGTATCACGACAATGCTTGGTGGAGGAACAGGTCCGAGGTAAGCCTACCGGCGGGCGAGTTGTGGGATCGGGGTATCATGCTGACACTTTGCTTCTCAGCGCCGGGACAAACGCGACAACCTGCACGCCAGGCGCACATTACATGCGCCAAATGATGCTAGCGTGCGACTCGCTGCCCCTTAACATCGGTATCACGGGTAAGGGGAATGACAGCGACCCAATGGCGCTCCGCGAGCAGATCAGGGCCGGTGCCTGCGGCCTCAAGCTCCACGAGGACTGGGGAACTACCCCAACGGCCATCGACGCGTGCTTGAGTGTGTGCGACGAGCTAGACGTGCAGTGCTTGATCCACACGGATACGCTCAACGAGTCCGGCTTCGTCGAGTCGACAATAGCCGCCTTCAAGGGCCGTACCATCCACACATATCACACCGAGGGCGCTGGTGGCGGTCATGCGCCAGACATCATCAGCGTCGTCGAGCATCCCAACGTGCTGCCGTCGTCAACTAACCCTACACGACCTTACACACGCAACACGCTCGATGAACATCTTGATATGCTCATGGTCTGCCACCATCTAAGCAAGGACATCCCCGAGGACGTGGCCTTCGCCGAGAGCCGCATCCGCGCTGAGACAATCGCCGCCGAAGATGTGTTGCACGACCTCGGTGCTATTAGCATGATGAGCAGCGATAGCCAGGCCATGGGTCGCTGTGGTGAAGTCGTGCTGCGCACCTGGCACACGGCACACAAGAATAAGCTGCAGCGTGGTCCGCTGCCTGAGGACAAGGACACCGGCGCAGACAACTTCCGCGTCAAGCGTTACGTGAGCAAGTACACCATCAACCCGGCGCTGGCCCAGGGCATGTCCCACCTGATCGGCAGTGTCGAAGTTGGCAAGCTGGCCGATTTGGTGGTGTGGGATCCAGCTTGGTTCGGGACCAAGCCGAGCCTGGTTATCAAGAGCGGCCTGATCGCGTGGGCGATGATGGTACGTATCCCCTCCTAGATTTTGCTGAAGATCATTATTTGACATGATCCCGTAGGGTGATCCCAACGCGTCCATTCCCACCATTCAGCCTGTCGTAGGGCGTCCAATGTACGCCACCCTTGTGCCAGAAACAAGCATTCTGTTCGTCTCGCAAGCAAGTATGGATAGCGGCACTATTGCATCGTATGGTGTGCGCAAACGCGTTGAGCCAGTCCGTGGCTGCCGCTCAGTGGGCAAGAAAGATATGAAGTTTAACGACACGATGCCAAAGATGAAGGTTGATCCGGAGCGATACACGGTTGAGGCAGATGGTGTGGTGTGCGAGGCAGAGCCAAGCAGTGAGCTGCCGCTGGCGCAAGCCTGGTTTGTGTACTAGTGATCGTTGGGTAGAGAGGAGGCGAGTTTAGGGTACCTAGGTGGCATACGCCGCTAACCTGGGATATTCCAGGCTGCAGGAAAGCGTTTAGGCCTCTTTACCACGGCGGCCGGGAGCTATTATGGGATAGGTCTTGGGTATTAGGGATTCTATAGGCGAGCGAAATGATGCAAATGCAACTGGAGGTACCCCGGTATAGGGCGTATATCCACTGTAAAGGCTTTTTTTTTTTTTAGAACAATGAATCAAATATCCCATTGTGCGACACCCGGAAGTCAATTGAAGTTGCAGTGGTCAGATAATGAGCCACAAGTGGCCGTTGTTGCTGGGCCTTTGGTACCTAGGTACTAGGGATCACACATGATACGGCTTACAATACCGTTGCTGTCTGGCTCCAATGGCGCTGATACAAACTGGTACAGAACTGAAATGGGGCTCAGGTGCCCATAATTCCGCAAACGCACAGTGAATTTCCATGGTGTAGATAAAATGTGGTACCTGCCGTACAACGCAAACTGACCTAAAGGAGGTCGGTGTTGCTTGGGTGCCCGACTTATACCACCCAGCGGCTCAGGTGAGAAGCCCGATCTGTTAGATTTAGGCACCGGAAAGATATGGGGTTTGGAGGTCCAGAAAGCTGCACGCTATCCCATCCCCTCCCTGAACGCCGGTGCCCGAAAAATGCGCCGTGCAATAGGTCTTGTTTCAGCTCTGCCCATGTGATCAATGCATGCGCGGGAAAGGCCCCAAGACAGAACTTCCCCAGAGGGATTTGACTGCCGTACCCTCCACCACGGCCCTGAGCCTAACGTTTCAGGGCCGTGACGGCGAACCCCAAACGGTTGCGGCACTACCCTGAGAGCTGGATGACATTCCCATCTGATCAGCGGCCGCCGGAAACCCTTGCTCTGAAGTCATGAACTCACTTCAGCTCAATAATAGACTCGACAAGCACAATGTTATAATTCAAGGTCCGCTAACTCAGAATTAAACACTTATAAGTCCGGCACGGCGGTTATGGAAGATATGTTTCCCATTGAAAGCACAGTGCGCCAGATACCATAGACAGAAGTCAGAAAGACAGACTAAGTACAACATGGGATTTCTTCTTCCCAGTATAGGAGCGCGACGCTCCGATGTCCTTTCCACCCTCCTGAGACCACCCCCCAACCGCCGCCTCCCAATTTTCAGAACGACCTGATTTCCCAATGTTCATCATGATTCATACAGTAAATAAACACCCAAAAACTGGAAGAGCCGACATGCCGTGCCTTCCCTCTGGCCCTGTTGTATCGAGCCAGATACGCCCCATAGGGTGCCCAGGACAAGTACTCCCAAGTGCCGCGTCGAGGAGGGTATCATGAAATACGAAAACGGAATCGACAGAAGGTATCATGAGAAAGGATCAACAAGACAACAAGAGGCAGATTACGAACGCATCTAACCGCTCTTGGTCTTCTTGCGCCCGGACTTCTTAGGTTCCTCCAACTCTGCTGCCTTAGAGACACGCTTCCGCTTCTTGACTTCGGGGCTCGCCGGTGTGGCAACAACCTTGGCGGGCTCGGCCTCCGTAGCCGGAGTGGCCGTCTTGCGCCTCCGGACTTCCTTCTTCTTGGGGGTCTTAGCCGCAGGAACAGGCTCCTCCTCTGACGCATCCTCGACGACAGCGCTCTCCTGAAGTTGTTGTTGAATAGCATCCTGGTCTGGAACAATCTCCTCAACATCCTTGACCGACGGCATCTCAATATTGAACTCATCGGCATACTTCAGAGCGTCGGCGTCATCCATCTCCTTGGCGCTGGCGTTGCCGTGCTTGTAAGAATGGACACGGGCGTTGTAGAGACGCAGGTTGTACTTGTAGGCCTGGTTCCATCCAGACTTCTCGGATGCGTTCATGACAGACCAGCGACGCTGGCCTTCCTCCTGAACAGCGCCCTTGGGGGCATCCTCTCCCAGATCGCTCGCAATGATGGGACGAGCGGTCTGCATGTAGAGGAAGTAGGGGGTGAGGGGGCGCTTCGGCGCGTTGGGATCATGGGTGCGCTTCTTACGCTCCTTCTTCTCCTCAACTACCGGTTGCGGCACGCCAGATGTGAATTGCACAAGCGGACCAAAACCAAACTGCTGCTCCAGGTCAACACCCTCGAGGCTGGTGCCCTCGCCGAGAAGTAGATTAGTCTGGCGCAGGTAGTCCTGGGAGAAGCTCTTGATGAGATCCTGAATGGTGGAAAGTCGGTGATAGACCTGGGTGTTTGTTAGCAGTGGTCATATGAGACTTGTGCGATTGCGATGAGCGCATATGCCATGATGTGCAGCTATCTACAATTTTCACCCAAGGCATATTTGCGTGACAGTAACAACAATATGTGAGATACAAATAGGACGAGCTCTATCTTGTCACATGACGCGTAGCACCTTCGAAAAAGGCGACAAAACAGCTGCATTCGCCCGCACAGCAGCATGGCTGGTTTGCAAGGCTGTGTTGGGCGTTGTGGCCGCTACAACACGTCGCAATGGGTAGTGCAGGGGGGTTTGTTGTGAGTAGGATGCGAAGGGGGGGTTGGCATCGCGTGTTTTGGTACTTTTGGTGCCGCAAAAGCTGGAGGGAGAGGTGGGTGGTGGCGTGACGCGACTTTGGAAAGCGGGGATGGGACAAGGCTGCGCTGCAACGGGGTGCGATGCGGGCGGCGAGGCAAGAACTTGAGGGGATGCTTTGCTTACTGAGTCTCGCACTCGGATGAAGTTGTCCACATCAATGACGGGATGTGGCTTGGGGGCCGCCGGTGCGACAGCTGCTGGTGCAGGGACGACGGGCTTTGGGGCCTCTACGGCCTTGTTCTTGGGTTGGCGCGGCATGGCTGCTGCGGTTGTTGTGGTTTGGTGATTGAGTGGGCTGCTGCGGCTAGGCACCTTAAGTTTTGGTGGATGCGACGCGTTGCGAATCAGCAACGGGCACAGCGCAGGCAATAATCCTCGTTGGTGGTGATGGTGGATGGAGACCCGCGACCTGGAGAGTGCTAAAGGCGCCAAAAATGAAAGGTGAGAACGGGAGGAAAAAAATTCGGGTGAATTTTGGGGGAGGTGGGGGGTGACCGAAATTATAGTTGTGGCGCTGGGCGAGGTGGCAGCGCTGATTTCGTGCTGAAATTCGGGGAGCGAAAAAAAAACCGTCTGCTGAATTCAGTGGAGGGCCCCGATTGAATTGGCACAAAATCACTCTGGCCCTCTCCCACCTCTTCGACGCTGATGGCAGGGCCTAGGTCGGCCACACAGCCCCAACTGCAAATAGGCGCCCACCACCCACCTGCCCGCCCGCCGCGCTGTCCCCTGGTGCCTCCTTCCTCTGCCCCTCCGTTCTCGCACACGCAGCACCAACAGTGCCTCGCACAGCGAGTTCTGGTGCAACCAGCGGAAAGAGCTGCTCCCCAGCCCCTTCCCAAATCTACAACTCTGCCTGTCACTCCATCTCCGGCGCACCTGTCTCTTTCTATCGCATCGCTCTCAATGGCTTTCCAAGAGAGCGTTTGAGCTTGTGGTAGATGCGCTCAATTATAATGCATATCGGTAACGCGGTTTTTTGCACCCTATTTTGTGCTGTTGGCGCGCCGATTGCACTAATTTTGCTGTCCCGAGGGCGCGTTCTTCTGAAGCTGCTGTTCCAGAGGTACTGCTTCATCCATTTCGAACAGGTCTTGGGGTACTTGAGGCCCAGCATCCAGGCGTCAACGGGGAGCTCGGTTGTCGCACGCGAAATCGCACCAGCATCCACCAATGGGCGGGCGCTTTCAGCCTATTGAGACACCTGCAGCAGCGTGCTGTCTCCTAAAATGACAGGGGTCATCAACAAGCAGCGCGCGTCTTCCGAGTTTTCGGTGCTGATTTGTTGCAGAGTCTGCAACCTTCAGCGGCCAATTCCATACGCCCGCCCGAGGTAGGTAGGTACGAATTACACCGGGCCCTCCTCAATCACTCCTGCCCCTCCCGTCTCGAGGTCCCCCTCTCGTGTGGCCCCCCAGGCTCTGCGCACCGTTGTGATGCCTCCATCTCAACATCCTCTCCCCAACCATCAATGCGCCATCAAACCCGCCGTTGCAATAGTGGCTGCGGCACTTATCAGCAACGCCTAAAATCCTGCCATTGCTTCAGGGTTCGTCGCGTCCCTAACCACTGTGATTCAGGTCTTCCACTGCATCGCTATCAGGCTCAACCGCCCGCGCCCGAGGCTAGACACACATCACAACTGATGTTCATTGAAGGCAGCAACCAAAGTAACATGGTCAAACAGCGATAAATATATCTGTTGCATCCATGAGATATCATTATTCCTTAGCAAGCTTGCTGCTACATATACATGCGTCTGTCTTGTGAACTTCTGTCCTTCCGGTTGCCCCGAGAATGCGATGCGCCATGTTATGTTTCGAGGATATCCGCTGGGGTTGAAAAGAGCGTAAGGTATTCGAAATACCGTGGACCTCACGTTGATGTGGGTGATTTGGCAACGCGTCCGATGTGATCCCTCAGTATGGCCCTGCCAGGGGCGAGCAAGCGGGCACTCTGGCTCTTGGCAGCAAGAAAGCCGGCCACGTCATGCAGGCCCGAAAAGCGCCTCAGGCACTTGGGTGGCCCGCTCACCAGCCCCGCTTCCCGTTGGCCAAGATAGCACCCACAGACCAATCCCCTCGGTGGGGCCCCGGGAGGACCAGCTTCACCATGGCCTCTCAGATCAAATACACACTGCACATGTTGGGGTTTCTACTCCGTATAGGAGTCAAGATCCAGAGTCCTGTATTACACAAAATGCGCAAGCCTTCGCTTCGTTTCGTGCTCAAGCAAAGTCGGAAGCTTCGACCAAGTACTGCTACTACCAGTTGTGTGTACAGAGATCCCTCCGTTTGAGCCAACGCGACAGACAGGTCGTTTGACATTTTAGCATCACCCACCTACTGCCCGCTAGGTGCCCCAAACGGCTTTTTCTGCAAACCGGAATCAGCTTCTCGCTGGGTTTTCTACGGCCGGTGTAGCAACACGGGGGTATGGATGCGATCGTTGATGCCGAAGCTGCCTTGCTCAGGGTCGCATCCCCAGCATCTGAACCACGCTCGACAGGCATCTGGGCAGCAACCTATCGCCACCTGCGTCCTGTTTGGTTGCCAGGCACTTGGCTGGGGTCGCCCTTGGCTGGGCTGCATTGCGTGCGGCATTCAGCAGCTGAGTGACCCCGGTCACTTTGGGCTTGATTTCTTGTCGTCACGCAGTCCAATGTACCCCGCCATTGGCTCGAAGCTCACTCTCGAGCTCCTACCCCTCCTTTCCTGTGCCCCGCCAGATACCAGGGGCTTGGCAAGTTTCCGATTGCCCAGGCGACTTTCGTGATGTGAATCTGGAACGGCCGCATGCCGTGCAGTAGTTTTAACTATTAGACCCAGGGTCCTAAAGCTGCGGTTCGTCTCTGTGATTTCCTCCCTTCTCTTCCTTCTCCCTAGACATCCCATCACATCCGTCCACTACCCTAAATCTACCTACCGAAGGTAAGTGATGTATCTTCTCCATCACCCCCTCTCCGCCCGCTCTGCCTGTTTGCCCCACGGCACGCTCTGCTAGTTATCTGAGACACCTTGCCCAACCTTCAGACGGAGGACCCCGAACCTGACTGCTAACCGCCGCTCTCAGAAATCTCCTCCTCCTGAACCCCGCAGTCCGTATCCAGGACAAACAAGCAAGCAACTCCATTGACCAGATTCGCGAATATGGCTGGACTCACGCCATACCCGGTCCTACTCGGGCTCGTCGTGCTCTTCTTGTTCGCGCGACCCACCCTTGCCTTTGGTGCCGGCAACATTGCTGGTATCTCCAGTGTGGAGGGCCAGAACTGTGAGAAGCCCCTCGCTGCCCCCCCTACCCAACTGTGGCGCTGATAAGCTCCTCCTCCCGCACTTTAGGGCGCCATGGCGACATCGAAGACGCCCTCCTCCAGATTCTCATGGCCCGTGCTGTGGGCGGCAAGAAGTTCGACAAGCTCATGGTGTCGCGCGTGTACTTTGGTAACTGGCTGCGTGATTACTCGCAGGCCATCGACGTGGGCACCGTGAAGAGCGTTTCCGCTGAGGCCATCCGCCTGTTGCTTTCTGTGCTAGGGTTCCTCACCTTTGGGTACGGCAGCCGCGAGTTTGAGGTCACCGCAGATCGCCTTGGATGCTATCGCCCCGAAGACCACATCGACAACCCGAAGAACTATGCCGACAACGAGGACGCAAGAAACTATGATCGCCGCCTGCGTGCCCCCGTCGACGAGAGAGTCGAGCTGGCCGTCGATCCGGAGACGGGAATGAAGAACTACATCGCCAATGAGCGTGCTAACATCATGACCTCTGCGCTGCATGTGCGCCGCTTGTTCAAGAAGTGCATCGAACTGGGCCGCTCGTACTCGCGAAGCAATAACAAGGACGAGCTCAACGAGGCTCTGCGTCTCCTTGGCACCGGTCTTCATTGCCTCGAGGACTTCTTCGCCCACAGCAACTACACCGAGCTCGCCCTGATTGAGCTGGGAGAGCGTGACATCTTCCCACATGTTGGCCGCAACACCAAGCTCAGGATCAATGGCGCTAGAGGTTCCGTTTATCCCTTGGTCACAGGCACATTCGGTGGTGTGGACTTTTTGCACTCAGTCACCGGCGAGGGTATGTGATACGCGGCAGCACCCCTGAGGGGACTTTCATTAAGCTGACAGAATACAGTGTCTGATAAGATGACTCAAAGTGAGATCCAAGATCTCGAGGGAACCCTCCAGGAGAGCCAGAACAAGGATACCAGCATGCTCCGCGACCTACTGGACAAGATTCCCAGTGGTCTGTTTGGCGGTGATGACAAGAAAGCAAAAATGGATGACCTCCAGAACAACGCTGCTGCTGCGCAGATGGAGACTGTCGCCGTCTCCCCGCGGGATCCGGAGGAATTCACCCAGTACATTCAGCAGATCTTCGCCCAGCTCAAGCCTACCATCGAGTTTCACGACGACCTTCTGCAGACCATCTCGCAATCTATGTCGCAGATCCCGGTCCTACCCAAGATCATTGAGCAGCTAGAGGAGCAGCTCTCTCTTTGGGTCTTCTCCCTCATTGCCCCCTTCATCATCCCCGTCATCGACCAGATCAAGAACGAGCTTGCGACAGGTGCCACGGAAATCATCGAAAGCAGCAAGAACGAGCAGCTGAACGTATTCCACGACGACGACTGCACTGATCCTACTCACTCTATGCTTTCCAAGGACCACTTCTCCAACGTAAGATGAAACTGTAATCCTCAAGGGTGTTCAGCGGCTGACTTTGCAGATTCTCAACGAGATCGCTGGTAAAACTGCCTCCAAGATCGTCACTTGGGTAGTTCCCCAGCTCATGGAGTGTTGGGATGACGAAGGCAAGGATGTTGACCGCACCTTGGATACAATCATCTACGGCGTGCTACACCATCCGGCGCAACGGGAGACTGGAAGCCGAGGTGCTAATGAGGGCCGCGCCCTCATTTTTCAATCCGTCGAGGAGTGGTGGGGCGGCATGAGCGATCAAGCCCGGGATGAGCTTCGTGAAAAACTGAGCCGCCGAGGTGTTGAGAATGGCCAAAACCACAAGGAAGGAGTTCACGACACAGGCCATGGTTGTGGCGGCAAGTTGCACATGCACAAGAACTACGCCCCGGAGACAATGGAGGACAAGATTGCCAGCGCTGCTGTCGGAGCGATCATGGGAGGTGTTAAGCAAGGCTTCTCTAACATTTCGCAAAGCTCCGGCCTTGGCGGCAGGTCTGGCGGTGGTGGTGGCTACGGCGGAGGATCCTCCGGCGGCGGAGCGCTTGGCGGTCTAGCCGCGGGATTCCTCGGCGGCGGTGGCAGTGGCGATGGTGGCTACAAGACCGAGGAGACCCAGAGCTACCGATCCGGTGGCTATACCGAAGACGGCGGTTACTCGCAGTCCAGCTATACCCAGTCGACCCAGTACACTGAGCAATCTAGCGAGCGCACTGAGGAATACAACTATGAGGAGCGCATGGGAACCCGGTATGGTGGCGATGAAGACTATAGTCGCCGCGAAGAAAGCTATAGCCGCCGCGAAGAGGAGCCACGGGAGGAGGAGCCACGGGAGGAGGAGGAAAGCTCCTCGAGCAACTTCTTGGACGATGTTGCTCGGCGAGCCAGGGAGGCGTTTGAGGAGAGCCAGGGAGGAGAAGAAGAGGGCGGTGAGAAGAAGGCCTGGTGGTAAAAAAAGAGCTTCTAAGCTCATTCAGTTGGTAGCGTGCGAACCGGAGGAAGTATCGTCGCTGAGATAACTTGATCCTTCTTTTTCGATGCAAAAAAAAAAAACAGCCACGGAAGGTAGCTCTTCCCCGCCATACCCGTGACGAATGCATATTGGCTGAGTTGGCTATTTACCTGAACTTCAAGTTTATTAGGAGCCGTCAGCTAATATACCTGGGATTGCGGATTATGGCACTTGGTTCCCCCTCCCCACGCGATGATCATGTAACGGTTCGGCGGCTGGCGTGCGGGGAAAGGGTAATATCGCACAAAGCCGGCCGCTAGGAGGGAGCAGCATCGAAGACGTGCCGGGTGGTGCCGAAGGAGGAGGAGGGTGGAGGGAGGAAGAAAAATGGTTAGGAGTATGAGGTTGACATGGCATTGATGTAGGTATGTAGTCTCTTCTTCTGCAGAGGCTTCCTTTGTATTGTAGGTATGATTCATGATTTTTGTTCAGGGGTAATTCGAGACCAAGAAGAATTGCATTCACCAGCGCAGCGACACTTTCCGAATCGAATCTTTGTTTTCCTCTCTCCGGGAAACAAGACGGGACAGGGACAGAGACATCCTAGTAAGTAAGTCGGCACTGTTCCCTCTAGATATACAGAATGCCACACTGTCACGGATGCCGGCTACCGCACACGCTACTTTCTGGGCTGTTAGGTACAATACCCAGCGGCCATGCCATGGCTCTCTCATCTACCGCCGGGCCATTCGGTCTGTCTTCCTCCCCAGTGTTCCCGCGTGTGGGGCTGTTTTCATTTGGGTATTGTTTCCTCCCCCGCGTTTCTCTCTTGCTCTCCCACTCGCCTCCGTCTGTCCTGGGCGCCTGAACCTGGGCTACCGGGACGGCCTGGGGGAGTTCGAGGGGAGAATGGGGCTGACGCGCTGCCCTTAATATGCTTTCCCAGGTCCATGATCTGAGTATCTGGCGCAGGGGGTGAGGGGATGGAGTATTATTACCGGGTCGCCGCTCTTCCTTTCCTGCCCCCCCGTTTGTTGTTTTGCTCTTTGTCCCGTATTGCATCACTTGCGCCCTTGTCCCCCCTTTTGGAGCTACTCCCTCAAGATGCGTCTCCCACTCGCCACACTCGTTGCCATCCTCCCCTTTTACCTTGACGCCGTCCTGGCGCAGGGTTCTCAGGGGACTGGCAAGACGACACGTTACTGGGATTGCTGGTATGTCTAGCACTACATCTGCTTCAGGGTAGCCGGCCCCCTGAGAACACAGAACCTGACAAACATCTCGACAACAGCAAGCCCAGTTGCGCATGGCCCAAAAAGGGGAATAGCCCCAACCCTGTGCAAACATGCGACAAGAACGACCGACCCCTAAACGACGGCGGGAATACCAAGTCGGTGAGTGCCAGATTGGAGGGAGAGGATATCTTGCCGCGTTGGCCCTTTCCCCCCCTGCTTCATACCTACCTAGTCTCCGAGCTATGACACACAGTTATTCCTCCTCGAGCACGAAGAGATGTCACGGAAATGGAGAATATTCGCTGATATCCAACATAGGGCTGTGACAATGGAGGCAACGCCTTCATGTGCAGCAACCAGAGCCCGTGGGCGGTCAACTCGACACTGGCGTACGGATGGGCGGCTGTCAACATCGCCGGATCCAACGAGGGCAACTGGTGCTGTGCGTGCTACGAGCTGACCTTCACGGCTGCTCCTCTGCAGGGCAAGAAGATGATTGTCCAGGCGACGAACACCGGTGGCGATTTGGGCAACAACCATTTCGATATTGCTATGCCCGGAGGAGGCGTGGGTATCTTCAACGCCTGCACCAACCAGTACGGCGCACCTTCCAACGGCTGGGGTGAGCGTTACGGCGGCATCGGCTCCAAGAGCGCGTGCTCGAGTTTCCCCAATGCGCTCAAGGCCGGATGCAACTGGCGCTTCGACTGGTTCCAGGGCGCCGACAACCCGCCCGTCTCGTTCAAGCAGGTCGCCTGCCCGGCTGCCATCACGGCAAAGAGCAACTGCGTACGCAACAACGACGCTATCAACCAGACCCCTACCGGACCTAAGGAGGTCCCAACCTGGGTCCCCTAGGTATCAAGGGGGGAGAGAAGTCTTCCACGTCCCTTCGCCTTTGGGAGAAAACCCTGCATAGAGGTGAATGCCCCGGGAAATTCTTGTAAATAGAAGAGAGAGGGTGAGTTGAGAGGGCATGAAGTAGGTAAGTTTTGCCTGTTGGTTCGCCCCCCCAACGAGGCTTTGATTGATGTAAATATTTTTGTGTGTGCTTCCCCTGAGTCGCAGGCTTCTTTCTGTATACTGTTAGCATATTTTGCCACAGTAATCAATTACCAAAACTTCGTGGCAATCGCTTGTCCCAGAAAGCCTTTTATACTTGCAATCGTTTCCATGTTACCTGAAAGTTGTGGAAGTTGGGTAAGTCCGGAAGTGTGGATGGCAACTTTAACTTGATGCCTATTTTGAGCTGAAGTGCTGTGATGGGACGTAGTATCATTACAAGGCACGGCAGGTAGCTATTTGTGTTACTGCATATGTGACTGACGTAGTGAACGGACAAAAATGACAGTGTTGTAGCAAATGCGATGCGGAGTACTGCGGACCATCATGCTCTGTAGTCACTTCGATACAACCCTAAAACATAGGATTAATGAAGACACAACTGGAATATGTAAGGTATACGTAAGACTGAGAGCCGATGGGATCCTCGTTTAAACATGTCGTCTTAGCCCCAAGCTCGTCAACTCACGGGAGTCTCAGCTCTTCCCTCCCATTCACCTCTACCGTCTTCTCCACCCCTTGTGACATAAATCGAACGCTGAGTACTTTGGTATTCGTTGGCGCGGGGTCCCAAAAGCCCAGCAACCGACTTTTCCGCATCCCACTCGGTATGACCAATGTCCCATTGTCGACCAGTGCCGCTACGGCGATCGTAACGTCAGCGATCTCGTCAGGCTGAGCATCCTTCACGCCGTATTTTGCGCTTAAGATAACGAGGCCACCGCTTTGCCGTTCCCTGTTCTGACGAGGCTCTACACCGGTCGCCAAGACAACTGTCAACTCATCGGCCTCCGCACGCCTCCGCGTAATATATCGCTGCAAGTCTTCTCTGCTCGACCCTAATGAGCTCTTGCCTGTAGCGGCTGCCGACTTTGCGACCCTCAGTCTTAAGCGCCAGTAGATGAGTTCAAGAGTGGCGAACGATGCGAAAGGAACAACGGTAGCCCAGAATAAAAACCTGGTACTGAGGCTGGATTTCCTAGGGACCAGGAACGGCAGGCTTATTCGCTGGCCAAGACGTGACCAGTAGAAGGACAGATGTAGGTTGCTTGGTGTCAGGCCTAGCTCCAACCCAGCTCTTGAAAACCTTCCTACTCGTTTAAGAGCGCGGAACGCAAGGAAAAAATCACGTTGCGTGCTACTCGCCAACTCAACTTCTGCTCGGATACCGCTTCTTTTCAGACCGGATTTCCCGGTCAGCGATGGGAATAGATCTCGGCCGTAGCGAAGATAGGTTGCCGCGATCCCTGATGCCACACCTGCAGAGATTGTCCAGGGCCCAGTCCTATCACTGTCCTCGCGATCCATGCTCCTCAACCCCCCTTCTCCAGGCTTTGTAAAAGGCCTCTCAGATGAAACTCCCATGCTATGAGTGCCAAATGAATATCCGGCCTCCAGTGTCGGTGCATGGCGGAAGGGGTCGGCCAAGGGTTTGAACCCGCCAGTGATCTTCGAAAATCTGGATAGATCTCTGCACTCTTTCGACGGGAAGAGTCGCCAATCACCTGAGTCCACAACCGCGAATGCTGTGCCTGGACCTCTCTTTTGGTGAAGTGCCAGGCCGAGACTAGGAGTGAGGTGGGTGCTGTGATTGACGCCCTTTTGGAGCGAGACCTCAACGTTGAGAGGCTCCTCGCCCTGGATATCGATAGAATGTCCGCCGCGGAGGGTAACCGAGGGATGAGGCAATAACTCTATCTCCTCCTCGATAACTGAATCTGGAAGGGGGCCTCGGATCGATTCTCCTTGATGATATGCATCGCGCCAAAACACCTCCTGACGAACGGTCAGGTTTAGAACAGGGAGAAACCGTGAGACCAGCAACTGTTCTAAGCGTCTCCGGCCGTGCAAAGATGGTCCTGGGGGTTGATATCGATCCAGAAGAATCGGCGCAAGCCTGAATGGTTCATCCAGCAACCCGTGTGCCCCCCCAGTGACGGTCACTGTTGGTTCTCCAAACCGAAGATGTTTTCTGGGTTGATGGTGGGTAGATTTTAGGAGAAAGATTGCCGCTCTCTTAGTAGGCTGTTGCAAAACTGGAACCCTGGCGGTGGTGGATTGTGTGAGGGAGAAGTCTAGCATGTTCAAGCCGCGTTGGGCCTGCCGTCCAGATGGAGGACCAGCTTCAAGCCTTAGACCCAGGTCAGTCGTCGATCGAATGCCTCCTTGTGCTAGGAGAAAATATTGCTCGCGAAGGGCCTTCTCGAAGGTATCCGGGCCATTCAGTTGCCCCTCAGTGGCAAGCGCAGCGTCATCTGAGTCGTCGCTGTCCACCGAAAGATCGTACCCTACCCTTCGATACGGGTCGGCCAACGTCTCGAAAGCGGCTTGCGCCAAGCCAAGGTTGAAACCCGCCGTACTCTGTAAGCGCGCCGGCTGGTTGTCGACCGCAAGAACATGTACAACGCGTTGGAACTGTCTCTGCACCTCATGAGGAGGCAATGAAGGATCATTTGGCAGACAGAGGAGTTCATAGTAGTTCCTGTATACGGCAGCAGAAGCGCTTTCATGAGAGGTGACAACTGTGTCATCCTGATCACCCCAGACGGCTTCCGAGGCTATCGTAGAGCTATCAAAGGTCGAAGCGGAATCATCGAAACCAAACTCGTACTCGCGTCGAGTAGAAGCAAACTGATCTCGAAGGCTGAATCTCGAGCCAGCGGGCCGAAGTCGGTGCGATGCGGCGTACCCGCCTCGAATAGAGGACGACTCATCATAAGTCGCCGAAGGCACCCGTCGCGATCGAGCATCTGCCATTTTCAAAGAGCTGCGACAGGAATGAGACGATGTAACGGCAACAACATGTTGAGAATCGAGAAATGAGTGTTGACCATACACGGGATTGCATTCAACAACCGCGTCTTGGTCCAAAGCACTTGCTTGCTGGACGGGCACGGGCACAATACTGGTGCGACATATTGGCAAGGGGTTGGGCTCCAGTCAGAAGCCCTGAATAAACCGTGGCAGCCAAACGCGAAACACAGCTGCGTGGATGATGGCAATGGTGGGCTTAAATTAAATGGAGAACGGCAAGTTGAGCGGCAAGCCATCTTACACCAGAGCAAGACACGGCTAGAATCGTCAAGAGACAGTGAGGCCTCGGGAAGATTCCAGGACGATCAAGCATGGAGCAAGTGGTGTGTTCGTGATCTCGTGGTGCTGAGGCAGCTTGAGCCAAAATCCCGGCCGGGATCCGATAACATTTCTTATCGGGGAGTTCTGCCGCTGATTGGTGAAAAGCGTTGACCGGATTTCTGCCCCTCACCACCACATCGACACCAGCCGCCTCGCACCCAGAATCCCCAATAAAGAGCCCGCCTCTTTCCGAACTACCTTCCCCGGCAACGGACATCTCCCCCGACACGACACGACCATCCGGCGCGCACCGTCGCGCCCGTGTCGCAGAGTCGCAAAAGTCGCAAAGCCACACATAATCGAGATCTCGTCACGTCGCAGCCATGGCCCGGGTCTACGCCGACGTCAACCAGAACATGCCTCGTGCATACTGGGACTACGACAGTGTCAACATCAGTGTGTTGCGCCCTCTGCGTTTTCAATTTCCTGCGCCAGTGTGCGAGTTGCTGATAATGGACCAGGTTGGGGCGTCTTGGAGAACTACGAGGTCGTCCGGAAAATTGGTTTGTCTCCTCGCCCGTTCGGTTTCGATGTGGTCGCAGCTAACATCCCTCCCCCACCATGTAGGCCGGGGAAAGTATTCTGAGGTGTTCGAGGGCATCAACGTAGTCAACTACCAGAAATGCGTCATCAAAGTCCTTAAGCCTGTCAAGAAGAAGAAGATCAAGCGGGAGATCAAGATCCTCCAGAACCTTGCCGGAGGGCCTAACGTTGTTGCCCTGCTCGACGTTGTGAGGGATTCTCAGGTGCGCTTCTGCTTGAGACTTCATTTGGAGTTTCCTTGCCATCCCGCTCCCTTTTTGGCTAACTAGAGGCGGCCATGTAGAGTAAGACCCCGTCACTCATCTTCGAGTTTGTCAACAACACGGACTTCCGAGCCTTGTACCCCAAGTTCAACGACATCGATGTCAGGTATTATATCTTCGAGCTACTCAAGGCGCTTGACTACTGTCACAGCAAGGGCATCATGCACCGCGATGTGAAACCTCATAACGTTATGATCGACCATGAGAACAGAAAGGTACGAGGCCACTTCTTTCCGGCCTGACTCAAACTAGCTGCTGACATTTTCTTGTGTGCTCATTAGTTGCGCCTGATTGATTGGGGTCTGGCTGAATTCTACCACCCTGGCACCGAGTACAACGTTCGCGTTGCCTCACGCTACTTCAAGGGACCTGAGTTGCTCGTCGATTTTCAGGAGTATGACTACAGCCTGGACATGTGGAGTCTTGGCGCCATGTTTGCCTCGATGATCTTCCGTAAAGAGCCGTTTTTCCACGGCAACAGCAACTCCGACCAGCTCGTCAAGATCGCAAAGGTGCTGGGAACCGACGACCTATTCGACTACTTGGACAAGTACGAGATAGAGCTCGATGCCCAGTATGATGATATTCTGGGACGTTTCCAAAAGAAGCCCTGGCATAGCTTCGTGAATTCGGAGAACCAGCGCTTCGTAAGCAATGAGGCCATCGACTTCTTGGACAAGCTGCTGCGGTATGATCACGCGGTACGTTACCCCTTTCCGACCCACCGATCCTAGCGGTTGACTGACACAAATCCAGGAGCGCCTGACTGCAAAGGAGGCTATGGCTCATCCATATTTCTCCCCGATCCGCGACGAAGCTACGCTCCAGGCGTACTTGGCGGGAGGCACACATTTGTAGAGGGGAAAACCTACTTTGTTGATGTTCCGCCACCTGCTTAGAAGAGGAAGAACCGCTGAGGTAATGCTGCTTCGCTCATGGCGGGAATATACCTGGATTGTCACAATTTCCCCGGCATCCAACTATCAGCACAACGGGGTGCCGCACGACCTCCTCTACCCTTCTCCTACATTTACGGCACCGCCCTCAGTTCGGGCCACGGGACGGAATAGGCAAGGCGTTCTGGGCAGGGAACCGGCGTCGGCGTCGGCAGATTGGATGATGATGATGACCGGAAACAGCGCGGGTGTCCTTTGTTCTCCACGGAAGGCGATGGCTAGTGCCTGGGATGCAGGGAAAGCATGGATCTGCACATGTGAATATGCTTGCCTAATTTCCACTGCTGGTGTGTTGGGGGAGGGTAAACAGCGGGACGCGAGAAAGGGGCAGCGTTTGCTTTTCCGTAGTAGAGCTCGTTGGCCACAGCACGCACGGCTTGGTTGGTTGGGTCGTACCTAGAATCAAGGTCAGAATTCTTCGACCCTTTTTTTTCGGCTGCACTGTTTACTTTTGGATTGTCCTACACTGTCTGGGGGAGGCGTTCGTACTGGCATCAATACACAATAAATGTCTTGATTCATTAGTTGCCTCATTATCGCGATGTGACCACCGCCGTCCATAATGCTAAGCAATAGAGATATTTACATTGACTGCGTCCATTCATAGGCAGACGAAACAAAAGTCCCTATCGCAGCGGAAGTCGCCTTCTCCGCACCTCCTCATGCTGCCACCCGGCGTTTGGATCAGCTCCGACCCGAGCCGCGATGCGGGTCGAGCGGCTGCGCCTGATCGCATTAGACTTCCTGGCCCTTCACCCGCGCCACCGTTGCGTATAGCAAGCTTTGAGATGTTACCAGCGGAGAAGAACTTAGACAGGATGACTGAGCCAAAACGACCCCTGGAGGGTGGGGTGCGCATTTGGACTTTACTGTTACTGCTGCCAAGAATGGCACCCCTTTTCGTCCGGGTTGACTTGCCGCTCCTAACTGATGATGGAGCGGACGAGTCCAAGTACCCACGGACCCTTCTGATGCTCTTATTCGTGACGTCGTTGTGGGTGGCTTTGTCCCCGGGTGATGATTTGCGGCGACGGCTGCCGGACGGGGTGAAGTCCTCAGGTCCTAGAGACAGCTCGTCTTCGTCGTCTGAGACAAGAGACATGATTCCTGTCCTGGCAGATGAGCCTTCACTGGGTCGGGATAGTCGGCGGAGAGTCTTTTGTGAGGGGGTCTTGGGAGGCTGAGCTGCGTCTACTGCTAGGGAGGCTTCGGCATTCTGCCGGTCCGTAGTCGGTTCGTCGTCAATACTATCATCCACATTGCTCACTGATGCCATCTCTTCATTGGAGAATGGAGAGCCTCCGCCTGGGGAGCTCATGCCCAAATCGGGCGAGGGTTCCCGCTGTGGCTGTCTTCGAAATTCTTGTGGCTCTGGTGAAGGTTCCGGTGTTTCCGGAATGGTTCTTTCGTATGGAATATTCTTACTTGCAGCAACGGGCGGTACTAACTCGGCAGATGGAATGCGCTCGTTTGCAACTGTGTCCGGAAGGCCTTCTCGTTTTTGGTTATTCAACGCAGCCTGCTCAGCAGCGGCATTCAGCTCTGCTTCATGAGGCAGCTCAGCTGGCGAGTGATATATCGGCTGAGTAACAAAGGTGTCATCAAAGTTTATTAACGACTTCCGTATACCGCTTCTCCTAGGTTTCATTTTCAATAGTGAAGGGGCTTCGGTAATTGCACCTTCACCCGAGTCTGGCGTATTTTGTTGGGCTGAGTGCCTAGGCACGGGAATCTCATGAGCAAGGCGCGGCTCTACTGACATTGCTTGAGGTTGAATGTCTAGACCGGTGGGAATCGCCAGTTCAAGAGATGCAGCCAGGCTTTTAGTTCTTTTCCTTGGTGCTGGAGCTGGAGATAACTCCAAATCTCCCGAGGTCGCGGTCTTCAGAGCTGTCCAATCTTGGGCGACAATGATGGCATATCCAGGACCACCTGGTCGTCGATGATGCGATGCCTCCTTTCTTGGAATTGTCGGCTCATCCTCATCAGAAAACGCATACGTTGGATCTTGCGTATTCCTCGAAAAGACCTCTATCTGGCCTGAGTTAGGCTGATGATCAAGCTCCGCAATCTGCACCCTGCCAGAGTCGATCTGCTCAGTTGTTCCGCTTGCTTCTTTATCCAGCGGTTGATCCTGGACCGTGGGGATGTCTGGGACCTTGTCTAACACCATGTCCCCTGCGATCTCATCCAAGACTATGTCTTCTGGCTCTGGAGTTGTTTCGGGGGTGACGACCATGTACGAGGAAAGGTCATCAGGCCTCATTGCCTTGATCTCCACCCGCAGTTTCTGGGTTGTTGGCTTTGTTGCCTGTCTTTCATCTGGTAAAGGATTGGTGTGCTTTTCGGGTTCCTTTTTGTGTGTGGTGGATTTCGAGGTCTTTGCCGGTTTTCGGTGTTTACCTGCAGCACCCGAAGAGCCTGAGGAGTCTTGTTTTTTTCCCTTCTTTTTGTTGTCCTTCGTCGAAATTTCGGGAATCCTATATCGAGCCTGCCGTGCGGCCTTCTGGGCAGGGGCTGGCCCTGGTTTTGTCGCCGCCTCTGGCCTCGCTACCGTGCCATCTATCCCGCCGGATATCTCCTTGGAAAGTTGCTGGGGCGACACTGATGCTGCAGTCCCTGGATTACCACCAGCTGCTCCATCTGCGGCCGTAGACACACCCAGAAGAATGTCATCCTCGTCATCCACATCAGCCCGCGCTGTGAGTAGCGGGACTTTTACCTTCGTCCGAGGCAAGAGCTTGGCAGGGGCGTTGAAATCGTACCCATTGCCAAACATTAGCGGGGGAAGGTCCGGCGCCATCCAAGCGGGTTCAAGGCTTTGAAAAGGGCTTGAACCCCCAAAAGACATCGGCATGGGGTAATTTCCAACTTGAATCTGTCCCGGATATATGACATTGGAAAGTAACGGAGGTGCTCCCATGAACTGGGTGGCTCCAGGCCACGCCCCTTGAAAGGCAGGCGGGCAAGGATGAAGGGTAGGTGGCAAAGGGGCGTGTCCCAAGAGCTTGAGTCGATTGTCTGGCTTCCCTTGCAGTATCCGTTCTTCCTCATCCACGCTCATGTCATCGTCCTCATCCCCATCTGCGCCTATGGTTGATTCCTTGAGGGACTGAATGTGACCATTGTCCACCACAATCTCACCGGTTCTGAGGTCGACCTCGTCGCCAATGCCAGTGAAGTCCTTCTCGTATTTCTCGAATATGCGTTCAAAGGCCGATTTGAGCTTGAAAGCGGCAAATGCTCTGGATTTTTGGAGCTGAAGGCCGGGATCTCGGCGCGCATTCACTTCCTCCGGGCGCAAATTGAGCTCGTCGTCGTCGGCTTCTTTTCGATCAAATGGGGAGGAACCGATGCGCGACCGCTTGGCTGGTGGTTCCATGGTGTCCGCATGGCCGATAGGGTAGTGATCTCGAATTTTGTGGAAAGACTGGGAAGTCACTACCGAATATCCCATAAAGACTGGCGCGCTTTCAAGCGCTCGAGTCCAACTAGACGCGTAAATTGACTGGCGAGACGCGTTGAACGGGTGTGGTGGGGTGGGTGGGGCCCTTAGTGCATACAGTGCGTGGCAAGGGCAGGTGCACAATACATTGTACATCCCTGGGCCAGGCAACTGGCCCGAGCGGCAGCTGACAGGGTGCAGCCTGTCGCACCTTTAGGTTTAACAGGCGACCACACCCCGCGATAAGCTTCCTGGCCTTTTTAGACACAGGCAACCTCGACAGAAATATCCTCGCAGCATGGGCAGCTCCTTTGGCAATAATGTATTGCCAGAAGTGTCGTGCACCCCTCAGGCTGGATAGCTCCTTGGAGGACTTGAATCCTGCCGCATACGACTTGCTGGTTGGTGCGTCCGGAGCTCATTCGTTCCCATCATCAACTGACCAAGACATGGCTAACTGTACATCAGCTACACATTCACAGCAACCATCCAAGAAACCATCGTCAGCCCCGCCACCAGTCCACTCCTACGATCGCACCTCGAAGTCGATATATGATCGAATCTCTCGAAATGTCATCCAGCCAACGTTTAAGAGACACAGCGGGCCGGGGAGGGGCGACGGTCCCCGCGACAGCTCCGCGATGTCCTTCATCTTCTTGACCGAGTCCCAGATCGCGCCGCCCGGCCTGGCCCTCCAGAGAAGCCCACCACCATCTGAGCCCTTGTCCCCGTCGCATGGCAATGACGGGGCTGCAGACGACGATGACCCAACAAAATCCTACGAGATGGAGCGCATAACCAAGCTCTTTGAGATTCTCTCTGCGCGGTCTGACATCGACCACCCTGTGTGCGTGGACTGTACCGAAGCGCTCGTGGATGAGATGCAGAAAAGGCTAGAAAGCGTAACACGCGAACGAGATTCCTACGTCAGCTTCGTCAAGGAGACTCAGGCAAACGCGCCAACCGATGAGGAGATCAAGGCACAAGAGGAGTCGTTACGACAGGCCCAAAAAGCCGAGATAGATGCACGAGAAGAGTTGCGGAAGCTGGAGGAAGACAAAGCAACGATGGATGCCGAGCTGGCTGCCTTGGAAGACGAGTCGCGCCAGCTTGACGTACAGGAGGAGGTCTTCTGGAGGGAACGAAACGCCTTTGCGACACGGCTGTCCGACTTTCAGAATGAGCGCGACAGCATCAACAGCAGATTCGACCACGACTCCCGCCAGCTAGAGAAGCTACAACGCAGCAATGTGTACAATGACACATTCTGTATCAGCCACGATGGCACTTTTGCCACCATCAACAGCCTTCGCCTCGGTCGTCTATCTAACAATCCGGTTGGCTGGCCAGAGATCAACGCTGCCTGGGGGCATGCACTTCTCCTACTTGTCACGGTTGCTGATAAGTTAAGCTATCATTTTGAGGGTTATGAGCCTCAACCGATGGGATCGACATCACGCATCGTCCGTTTCGATCCGGTGTCGCCAGCCTCTAGCCGCTTAGGTAGTGCCGGGGGAAACCGCAGTGCACCTCCACCGCCCCCCAAGCGGCACATTCTTGATTTGTACTCCAGCGGTGACATGCCTCTAGGCCTGACATTCATGCACCGCAAGTTTGACAACGCCATGACAGCGTTCCTAGAGCTTGTACGTCAACTGGGTGCTCACGTTCACCAGCAGACGGCAGCAGACGGGTCCCCGCTGAGCTTGCCTTATCGAATTGAGGGTGACAAGATCGGCGATGTTAGCATCAAGCTTGGCATTGCGCAGGACGATGGCTGGACCAAGGCTTGCAAGCTAACACTGACGTGTTGCAAGTTCCTATTGGCACATGCTAGTAACGTGAGCTCTGTATCAAATGGGCGAGCACAAGTGTCTTGATGGTCGTACGATAACAGTGATGTGGCGTCGTTGACTCTAGTAGCTCTTTTCTCACATATTGTACGTAGCACGGCGTTGGGGATTGCGTTGATTTAGGACAGACTTAGTGTCAGACTAAGGCAGGCAGCTAATGTAGACAAAAAACATTGTGGTCATTACTTCATGAGAGTCCTAACCGGTGACAATTTGGTCATCCCTCCTATCCAACTGATCGCGTTTCGAGTAATCCAACGACACGTCCGCCAAAAGGACCAACCGTCAAGTACTAGAATTCCTCGTTATCTTGAGCACCGTCATCGTGATCGTCATCCGCATCTTGAGTAGTGTGTGAGTTCAATGCAACCAGCTCAGTTTCGGCCACGACGCTCAGGAAACATACCTTCTTCTCCCGAAACCTGTGACTCAACATCAGATTCTTCGGAGCCTGGCTCGGAATCCAGCACCTTGTTCATATGCTCCTCGAGCTCATCCTCGTCGTCATCGTCACCGGCGCCGCCTGTCCCCTTGTTTTTGAGGTACAGATAGGACTTGAAGCCGCCGCTCATCTTAACGACGGCGCGGAGGTGCTTCTCGCCTACGGTGACGGTCTCGACTCCGCCTTCGAGCGCCTCCGTCTCGGCGAGCGCCACAGCGGTTTGTAGTGCGTTGCGGATCTCACGCCCGTTCAGGCGCAATGCTTGAACGTCTGGTGACTTCAGCACGTATTTTCGAGTAGATGCAGGGACGTAGTATTTCCCCTTGCTGTCACGCTCGAGTCTCTCAAAGTTGTGCACCCAGACACGACCCCGGTCCTCGTCGGTCAGCTTCTTGTAATGCAGCGCAACGTGGATACGAGAGGTGAAGGCACTGTCGAAGGCCTCGACGCGGTTGGTGGTGAGGAAAAGAACCCCCTTGTAGTACTCAAGAGCACGCAAGAACATCGATACCAACGCGTTTCGTTGAAGGTCGCGGGTGCGGCGGGCTTCGAGGTAGACGTCTGCTTCATCGAGGAGTACGAGGGCGCCGAAGCGCTCACCAAGGGTAAGGAAATACGAAAGGGAGCGCTCGACGGAACCGGCCGACATAGACGTGCTGATATCGCCGCTGGTAAGGGAGAGGAGAGGGCGCCGCGTGAGTTCCGCGATGCATTCCGCTGTACAGGTTTTACCCACCCCGGGACTTCCATGTAACAAGAATATACGCCCTTCCCCCTTGTTCTTAACGAAATCAGATGGCCAGGGGGAGACTTTGCCGTCTTGGTTGGCAAACTTCCCGATCAGGGCTTTGACGGTAAGCTTGATCTCGGGGTCGAGGACCAAAAACTTGAAGGCGTCCAGGTCGGGCCTCACTTCGCTGAGACCCTCGACGCGAACATGGGCCCACGTCCTTTGGCCCAGTACAAAGGCTTGAATTACATCACTGACGACGTGAAAGTAGAGGTCCGCGTTGGCGGGAGGCTCCGCCTCTTTTGGGTCCAAGTTGTCGAAGCCCGCGAAAGGGCCTGGCTCTGACGGCTCTTTGGCAGCGCTGCAGATTTTGCACGGGCAGCGAGGTTGGCTTTGAGGGAGAGCATCCAGTCGTTGCCGTGCCTGGGGAGGGCGATTCATCTGCGGGTCAGGGTAGCCCCGCTGCTGCTGGGCGGCATCCCCACGGCGAAAGCGTTCCTGTGCTGGATGTCAGCCAATATTCTCTATTTTTTGGAATATTTATTCGTGTCTGAGGAGGATCCACGTCCCAGGACTCCCGAGACAAAGAGGGAAAAGGGGCAAAACGGGAGGAAATGCCCTCTGGTTGAGTACTCACCCAGCCTTCGCAATCGACAATCAGTCGCCCAGTCGTCTGTTGCAAGTTAGCAGAAGTCCATAACTATCCTCGTTTTGACCCCAGAGACAGAAAGCCACTTACAGTCCCAAGATTCCTTCCATTACTGCCAATGATCTCGCCACTGTATTCCTGGTAGCAAGGCTGCTTCGAAAGCTCCCAGTACATCCTCCCCAGCGCTCTCTGCTTCTCCGCCACGGCTTGCTCCCCACCAGGAACAAACCGAGCGGGGATCAGCGGCAGGGTCGAAATGGTGCGCTCGCCGTTCCATGTGAATACACTGGTATTGTGCATCCGCCGCCTCAGCCGCCCGTTTTGAAACTGGATGTCCCACAGGTCAACGACGTAGGCCTCCTCGCCCCGCACCTGGTCATTCCTTTGAATGGCACTAATCACACGGGGCACCAGATGTCCATTGGACTCCTGGTAGACGATCTCGCCAGGCTTAAGGAGCAACCAGAATAGCTCAAAGGTCGCGGTACCACCTGACGGGTTGCTCCAGCGAGCCGACTCTGCCTCCATCTTCTCGGCGTAAGTCTGCCTCAAGAAGGAGAGCAGGACATCGATGTGTTTCGACGTTACAGCTGCATATTCCTGGTCATGCCACTTCGGCTGGTTGTTTTTGTATGACTCGAGAGCATCCCAGTGATGAACAAGGACCTGATAGGGCGCTTCAACGATAATCTCCTCCCCAGCGGAGCTGAAAGTGCTGTAGTAGCCAACAACAGCTGAGAGTGCCGCCCGAAGATATGGCGAATGAATGATCATCTCGGGCCTCTCTGCCTTGAAGACCTTCATATTATCGTGGCGGCCTCGATCGGGGTATCCCGACCCTTGCCAGCTGGGGCCTCTGTTACCACCGTCATAGTAGCCGTCGTCGGGGGGGAAGTACTGAGGCATCGGCGGAGGCGGACGGCGACCAGCGTTACCATTGGCATTGGCAGCAGAGACACGCGTCCAGATTTCGATGACAGGTTTCTTCTTCCCTCCTTCCTTCTGGTCGAGTGATCCAAACTCAACCACATCGAGGGGCTTGTCGCTGACCCGAGCTATGAGACAAGATTAGCACGACTACATCATCCACATAACGTACCCAGGTAAGGTAGCGTCTTCAGCGAGGCCAAACTTACAGTCAATCAACTTCCCGGCAATATTGTAATACTGCACAGCGCTGTTCAGAATTGTCAGTGGGTTTCGTTGTGACGGGTCCTGGATACCCAAGGACTTACTATAGCACATCAGGGACTTCGTCATCAGCAGCAAGTGCCTTCTTGCCCGGGGCGTCAGCGATCAAGTTCTTGAGGCGATCTTCCCCTGCGCTGACGTCCACGAAACTCGACAACAACGCATCGTCGCTTGCGCTCTGAATGAAGACAGTTAATCATGGATTCCACAATCCAACACAACCATCAGGGAGAATGCGGACCTTCTTCCAGCTCTGCATCCTGACAGGCAATTCTGGTGGTTCAGTTTGATGCTCTGAGGAGATTTCGGTTCAGATGGGTCAAAGGCTGGGTTGGTTCTGCAAGAGGGCTGTCCTGGAAGCAAATCCAGAGGTGTAACTTGTTATTGATCGATGGCGGGAGTTGCCATCAGGTTATATCTTACAGAGAAGTTGCGAATTAGGTTGCCCTTGGCTGCCTAGTAGCCTGAGGTGCCGTTAAACGAGGCTGGCGAATGAGGTGTAACAGTGCACTTTGCAGCTGCGCATCTCCGCATCTGACTGCAGAAGCATCCTGCCGGGCCTAGATACAACAATTGGGCTGGTTCACCTTCACAGAGCGGCATGGTAGTCTTTGTCAAGCAAGGGGCATCGCACAGGGCTGTCGTGAGTCATAGGCGATGGTCTCCAAGCGGGACTCGGACTTCTGGCACAAACCTGCATGGCTTTCCTTTTTTCACCCTACTCAAGTGGGAATGAGGAGGGGTCCCGACTGAAAGAAAAGGGCTGTTTACTTGGTACGAATGCCACCGCATAAGTTCTCAGAGGGCTCATACCTAACAGAACTGCCTTTTGATACGAGACAAGTCATGTCGAGAGTTAGTCACAGCAGGGCTTGCGAATCTTCTCCTTTTCTTTGTTTATTACAGAAGCCAGTGTTCCGCCCACGCCCACGCCCACGCCCACGCCCACAGGCCTTTGGCAAGAAAGCTCAGCCTCCTCCAAGAGGGTACCGTAAATAGTTGAATCAAGGCAGCCATAAGCGCCTTTCTACAGCAACTAGAGCCCTGCAGAAGGGTTGGCAGGTGTCTCATATGCTTTGGCTGGCTTGGGACATGAGTCCTAGAGCTCATTTGTTCTGTAGGCAGGCTGACTGCATAATAAAGCACAGGGCGCATCGGCTCGGGGGATCCTTCTGTCGGCCGGAGCCTTCGTTCGAGCGCCAATGAAATCCAGAAGACCTTGAGGTTTTGATGGATTGGCTGGCTGAAGTATCAGGTAACCATCCTTCGGCAATTCAGTCGAGGTGTCGCCTACCCGGAGAGACCTGTAGGACCGCCCTTCGGATCCAAAGACAGCGACTCTACCGCGCTGCTCAATGGCCGCGCAACTTCATTGTACGAGCTGTTATATGCTGGCCAATCCGACTGCACAGGGTGCTTTAGCGGCCCATTGAGCTCATCGTCGCTCACCTCGTCGTTGATCGCGGTCAGACGTTTAAAGAGCTGAATGTCCTCTTTTCTCATCAAGCTGTAGAACATCCGAAAAACAACCTTTGAGACATAGTGGCTGGCACCCTGCTCGTACAGACCCTTGACTGTGAGCAACATTGTTGATCTTAGATGCTCAGAGTGGTTGGCATCCTTGTTTGCGGCCATTGCATCAAGCGTTACCTGGGCGAGAGTCCCAAGAAAATTGACGAGGAAGCTGTTTGGCGCTTGAAACCCATGTCGAAGATAGTAGAGACGAATAACCGTCTCGTAGCAACTAAGCGTATTTTGATACGCCTCAACTGGCGACTCAGGGGGGGGTATTTGGTTGTCAACACCCCAATCTGGCACAAGCCGGATGGGCTTGAGTATACCCATGAGTAAGTTGAGGTATTGCATATGAAGCATGAGTTGGTGCGGGAAAGCCATTTTTTGGGGTGTCAGGGGCTCTGGAAGCCCATTAAACCAGCTAACCATGCGACTGTAAAAGGGCAGCACGTCCGGCGGAGGAATAATTTTGCGCGGGTCGATCCGATTGAACGCGAATACAGAGAATTCGTTGATTATGGACCAGAGTTCTGCCTTGGCCTTGAACAAAAAAGGATGCTGCATTGGCAGGCGTGATTGCGACGAGGGATATCTTACCCAAGTCTCCCCATACCATGGTGAGTTCTCAAGCGGGTCCGGCAGTGTCGTTTCAGGTGGTACACGAACTAGAGGGTTTCGACAGTAATAGAAACAGTTGATACTGCAGCTGGTGTGAGCGGAAAGCGACATTACCGCATGATGGCATGGGAACTTGACTCACCTTTGCCAGGTAAAGAGGGTCCATGCCGTGAATCCCCAAGCACACTTTGCTTCGGCATCAAGACGCTCGGGAGGCTGGCGGAAGAGTTGTATTTCATAGGCCATTTCGACAGCTAGGAGAGTATACCGGAAGCCAATCCGGTCAATTCCGTTCAGAGCATATCCCAAAGCCAAGATATGAGCGCTCTGTATCGTGGTTAACCTACGTACCAGCCAGTGCTGATATCTTTGGGCCCAGCCCGGATCACTTAGCGATCCCTCGGGCTTCTCGAGCCCCGACTCGAACTCAAACAGCCTTTTGGTTTCAGCCAGAAACCGGTAACATACAGCCTTTGGGTTCCAGTACTCTGCTCGATCCCGCAGTCGGCTGTAACAATGCTTTGAGAGAGGATCAGCAAATATTTGACGAGGGCTAAGGGGAACTCACGCAGCCCAAGTAAAGCACCGCATTGGCCAAAAGGGGAGTGCAGAACCGATCTCTACCGCTGGCCATATCCTCAAGAAAAAGATCTTTGTGGAAAACAGTGAACCAACCATAATCATGGAGAAAGTACGCCTCGAGAAGATTCCTTAGGAAGCCATCATCACTGCTGACAGAGGTCCACCCAGATGGCTTCACGGTATCCAGCAATGTTTGCTGAATACCGGCCGCATGAAAAGGTTTCATGTATGGTTCGAGGTGTAGCTCAGCCCGAGGATTTGAAAGAGAAGGCGAAGCAGGCAGTAGGGCTTTTGGATTCAAGACATAATCGTAAATCTCCGAGACCAAGTACGGGTTACTGGCGCGGAGCAGCGATGCTGGCATCTCCGACATGTAAGGGAACTCGTATCGATATTTGGCCTCCGGGACGAGAGCAAGTTGCACGTGCACGTCACCGTAGTTGATGAGACGCACGATGGTGTTGATGTCAGTACCGCCGCGGATGCGTTGGAAGATCTCATCGGCCTCATGCTCGGGCGCCGACCGCAGTACATCGTATATCTGCTTATACGCCGCTCTCTCACCCTCCAGCAGACTAAATTTCCGCTTCAGAGCCTGGTTGTGTGTTTCCGTGAGATTCGTATCGAACACGCACTCGGTGCCGCGGTCGAGGCAAACGGAGCATGGTCTTTCGGCATTACACTATACCACAAGTAAACGGTTAGTTCATCACGCGTGAAGAGAGGGTCATGCGCCGCTTAGACGAGGGTTCGGACTTTGGATTTGCGACGCCGACAAGCGCCGCACGCTGCTACAACATTGGTATGCCGTTTCTTGCGTGAAGGGGGAGCGGCGGCAGGAGGGCTTGGGTTCGGGCTGGCTGTTTGTCGCCCGGCCGTTTCTGCGGGGGAGGGGGGGGCGGACGATACAGCTGGTGAAGCTCCAGGCAACAGGCGCCTCAACACGGTGGGCGGCTGGACTTTGGGCTTTGGTGGTGTCGCGCCAGCCATAGCTCAGCACTGTTGGTCCTAACGAGTGGTCGCGGGCGGGAAGGAACCTGACGGAGTTGAGCGATGACATCGCGTGCTCCTTCGATGCGGTTCAGCAGCGGCAGCGGCGTGCATCGGAGTCGGCCCTGGTCAGCAACCCCGGGGGGAGAGCGGATTCCATGCGTCTCGGAGCTGGGCCCGACGCACGCCAATCAGTGATTCCGGGGTGGTGAACGACCGGTGTGGACAGTCCCCGCTAAGAGGGGTCGCCATGCATGGAATGCCTTTGCACGGCCGACGCCGAAGCAGCAACCCCCAGCCACCACTGTAACAAATATCGAACATCGGCAAGATAGCACCTGAGTCCTGTAAGCCAAGATCCCTACGGAATAGGTACTACCTACCTACCTATGTTAGAGGTCACAATCCTCAGTGACTCGGGGCGCCTGTTCAGGCCGACCCTGTCGTTCTTTTTGGGCTCTGTAATATTACTGTAGCCGTTTTTGTACATAACGATGCGTTCTCTGGCGCGTGCCACCGTCAAAAAGGGGCCGCGCCGCGCGGTTCCTTGAACGGTGCTTCCTTCAATTCATCATCCGACGATTTCACCACGAAAACCTCCCATTTGAAGCCCGGTGACATTCTGGCCCTCTGATCGAAGGAAGATGACCTAGTCCACGGTCGCGTTTCCTTTGTTGTTCCATGCTAGGCTCCGTTTCATGCTAGGCACCATCACTAACTAGGTTCTGTTCCATACTAGGTACGTATCTATTTTTCTAGTCAATTGCATTTGTGCCCCTCCAATCGGAGGACCAGTAGTCTGGGAGTCGGCCTTCCAGGCCGACTGTGACGTTCTGTGGGTGTGGTTTCTTCCCTGTTGCGTCACCGCACCAGTTCATCAGATAGATGATGTATTGGATGTACAGTGAGAATGTGTATTTTTACTGCCGCCTACCAACGGTGACCCCTCTTGGCCGGGGTGCCTGACCCGGTACTCCTGTGGTATGATGGGTAAAAAGAATGTCCCAGTCTGGTATAGCAGGGGTTTGCGCCAGGGCCGCACAGGGCAGAAAGACGCTCGTGAGGCCGGAAAAACCTCTGGTGGGCCAGTTTGAAGATACCTGACAGGGGTGTTTTCTTTTTGCACGATACCACAGTACCTCCATACCTAGCTGCCGTCCTGTCAAAGCTGTACGATGTCAGGCTGTGCTGCCGCATCCTGCAGAAACACTCTCAACAGGCGAGCAGTAGCTGCATCCCAATGGATGGCCCCACACCAGACCAGGCCCGTCACCTAGGTACCTAAGGTAGGATGGCGGTACGTGGGCAAAGGTCGAAATCGAAAATCGAAACTCAGCCAGAGAGGGGGTACGGGAAGGAGCAACCCGGCCTGGCCAATAAGACACCGCGGGGTTTCCCGCGTTCCTGCGTTTGCTCCATATTTTTTGTCCAAGGTCAAGGTTTTCATCGATCGGGCCTGCGAGAGCGGCTTGTGATGACTCAAGTTTGCCTTCGACCTCGCTTGCTTCAGGGTTGAATAAGAGCAACGCTCCACTGCAGTACTAGAAGAAGTTACCAATTGACTTTCTGTTCGACACGCCTTCCTCCTCTTAAAGCATTGCAATTTCGCCAAGGCCTCCTGTCCTCATACTCACGCACAATGGCTCCCACAGTTGTCCATCTCCGCAGCGAGACCAAGCCGCTTGAGCACAGGTCTGCTCTGACTCCCACCACCGCAGCGGAGTTGATCAAGGCGGGCTATGAAGTGAACATCGAGCGCTCGCCCGAGCGCATCTTTGATGACGACGAGTTCTCGGCTGTCGGTGCCAAACTGGTGCCAGAAGGCAGCTGGGTAGATGCTCCGCAAGAGCACATCATCGTTGGCCTCAAGGAGCTGGAGGAGAAGGAGTGTAAGCTACCAGGATAGGAGTCGAATCGAGCCACTGCTAACTTATTTCAGTTCCCCTTAAGCACGTGCATGTGCAGTTTGCCCATTGCTGTATGTTCGCCCGTATGTGGATGGTACAGATGACCCTCTAACGCATCACTAGATAAGCAGCAGGCTGGCTGGGACACAGTTCTGGCGAGGTTCCCCCGGGGCGGCGGCACGCTCCTGGACCTAGAATTCCTCGTTGACGATCGCGGGCGCCGTGTAGCTGTAAGTTTACGTAAACTTTAGCGGCTTTCACTAGGACGAGGCGTTAACGGTACTCTAGGCGTTTGGATTCCACGCTGGATTCGCCGGTGCTGCCCTCGCGCTTGAGGTCTGGGCATGGCAGCTGAACCACAGCGAGCCCTTCCCAGGCGTTGCGAGCTACCCCAACGAGGATGCTCTGATTGCCGATGTCAAGACTGCGGTTGAAGACGGCGCCAAGAAGGCTGGCCGTCTGCCCCGAGTGATTGTCATTGGTGCCCTTGGTCGATGCGGTTCGGGGGCGGTGGCCGCCCTCCGCAAGGCGGGTGTGCCTGAAGACAACATCATCAAGTGGGATATGGCAGAGACCGCCGTCGGTGGTCCCTTCAGTACGTGTCTCAGTAAACCCCATCGTCCGGCCCTTTACTGACCCGTCTGCACAGAGGAGATTGCCGAGAGCGATATCTTCGTGAACTGTATTTACCTCACCAGCAAAATCCCCAACTTTGGTAAGGCCTTGTTTGTCGGTGTTCTTGTCGAATATCCCTGACCGTGCTTAGTCAATGTGGAATCTCTGCAAACACCCGACCGCAAGCTCACTGTGGTGTGCGACGTTTCCGCCGTAAGTATTTTGCTGACTGACCCCGCGCTTGTTGAATTGCGTTTTGGCGGCGATTTTCATGATGCTGAAATTGTACTACAGGACACGACATCGCCTTTCACGCCCGTCCCGATCTACACAGTGGCCACGACATTCGACCGTCCCACGGTCCCGGTGGAGGGCCTGAAGAGCGGTCCCCCGCTGTCTGTTATCTCGATTGATCATCTCCCGTCTCTGCTGCCTCGCGAGGCATCCGAGGCGTTCAGCCGTCCGTTTGGCATCAAATCACATTAGTTGTGCGCTTGGGACTAACTTGTTTATAGACGACCTCCTCCCATCGCTTCTTGCTCTGAATGACTGGCAACACCACCCAGTCTGGGCCAGAGCGAAGCAGCTCTTTGACGAGAAGGTTGCGACCCTGCCGGAGAGTGCCCTGAAGAAGTGAGGTGCCTAACATTGTCTACCTTTATGCCGCCACTTCTGAGATGGCAAGTCGAGTCAATGGACCGGCAAAGTCCCAGGATACGTACCATTACACAAAATTAGATGTGGCGGCGCTACGAAGATGTTTGTCGAAGATCTAGAAGGTTTTGCACTAGACGTTACAAAGGCTTGCTTGCTCGTTAGAGGAAAAAAGTGTGGCAAGTTTATTTGACTCAATTCATCTTCGGCGCGTTAAGCTCGAGGTTCTTCACAGATTTATCACTTCCTGATCAATAGTTGGGGAATGAATTTTATTTGTCCGAATAATGGAACATCTCAAGAGATATCAAGAGGTAAGATCGCCAAGCTCATTCGCTTATGGTATCCCGTCTCAAGCCCGCCTTTTCCCACAAACTCCGTGAAAGATGAAGCAGCCGACCAACCTTTTGCCATCCGGTAATTTTCTTCTCGTATCTCATTGCCAATCCCGCAATTAAGCGTACAGCTTCTTCTCATAAGACTCCATGTTAACGCCGCCTTCTAGCTGAGCGCTTGCAGTTCGAATCTCGAATCTAACAGTTCCGTTCTCGACTCCGTCATGGAGTTCCTCGAGACTCTTCATACCACAATCTTGCAACGAGTGTTTCAACCCTGCGGCAAGATACGGTACAAACTTCCCAATAGATCTATAATTTCGGTCAGCATACTGTGCATGTAGGTGGAAGGGGTGCGCATCAACCCACCCTCTGTGGGCTACGGCGCCAGAGACGCCCTGAGCAACCAGGACACTGTCACCCTCCGAAAAGTAACGAGCGGTGCCGGCATTGCTCTTTTGGCTGTCCTTGCCTCCGCCACCGGCCTTCTTGTCCTGCATGGCGTCAATGCTGCCCATGCCTCTGTAAGCCTTTACCAGCTTGCCCTCACGAGACACGAAGGAGGTTCCAGGAGACTCGGTGGTACCAGCAAGGAGGCCCCCCATCATGACAGTGGAGGCGCCAAGAGCGAGGCCCTTGACGATGTGGCCCACGTTCTGGATGCCGCCGTCGGCGATACATGGAACACCAAAGCGTGCAGCAAATGAGCTCACGTTGTAGACCGACGTCGCTTGAGGACGGCCAACAGCCATAACTTCTTGGGTGATGCACGCACTGCCGCTTCCCATGCCAATGCGAAGGCCGTCCACACCAGCAGCAATAAGGGCCGCGGCTTGCTCTCTGGTAACGACGTTGCCACCAATGACATCCAAGCCGGGGAACTCCTGCTTGATCCACTTGATCATCTCGATCTGGTACATGCTGTTGCCCTGGCTGCTGTCAAGAATAACAATGTCCAAGCCGGCTTCCACCAGCATTGCAAGACGGGTCTTGTCTTCAGGGCGTGTACCAATGGCAGCGGCGCAAATGAGCTGCTTGGAGTCCGGGAGCTTGGATGCATGAGGGAAGTGAAGGTTCTTGGTCAAATCGGAGCGCGAGATCATCGAGACAAGGTTTCCATCTTGGTCGATGATAGGCAACTTGCCCTTCTTAGACTTCGAGAGAATCTTGTTCGCTTCGGCGAGCGTAACACCAGATGAGGCCGTGATCAGGTCAGTAACCATGACATTGGCCACAGGCTGGTCGAGATCTTCCTCAAACTGGATGTCACGGTTGGTGACGATGCCTAGGAGCTTGGAGCCTAGCTTTCCCGATTCTATTGAGACCATAGTCAGCATCTCGCAAAGACCAATCCGAATTTTCAAAAGATAAATAGGATGAGGCCGCTCATAATTTTCAGTGTATTTGTTTCCGCATGACGCATAGGTCGAGTTGGTGGAACGAAAGTTATGTTTTATATGGTTGTAATCATCGAAGCCGGGGGGTAATAAATAGGGAAGAACGAACCTGTTACTGGGAAGCCTCCAAACCCCCACTTCTCCTTGAGGGCCTTGGCCTCGCCAACAGTTGTGTTGCGCTGGATAACAACAGGGTCGAGGATAAAGCCGTTCTCGTAACGCTTAACCTTGCGCACCATGTCGGCTTGGGCCTCGGGCGAGCAGTTGTGGTGGATGACACCCAAACCACCTTGCAAGGCCATATGGATAGCCATGTCGTGCTCTGTGACCGTGTCCATGGGGGAGGAGACAAAGGGCGTCCTGAGCGTGATGCGCTTAGTGACCGGCGAGCCCAAAGTCACTGCCGAGGCAGGGAAGCCAATGTACCCCGGCAACAGAAGGAAATCATTGTATGTGAGACCGCCGTGGACCCTGGCGTCCATGAGGTCCTCGATGGAGAGCCCATCGCGGGTCTCGTACCTCTTGAGGACTTCCTCAGCCATCTTGAAGTCGAGGACCGTCTTCGGTGCGTCCTGAGAAACAGAACCGTCCGTGGCCGTCATGTTGGAAAACTTCAACCAAAGAATGAGGTTGGTGGTGATGACAGAAAAGATATTTTCTGGGGGAGGGCAGCGACAATCACCGGTTTGGATCAGTCGGCTGTTCCCCCCCAAGAAAAGAAGAACGAGAACAGAAACTCAACGTTGAAATTTTTTCTTTTAAAAACCTTGATGACGGCAAAAAGCGGGGCATGGCGGTGGGCGGTGAAGCCAAAACGCAAGATCCACGTCAAGAACAAAGGAGGGGCACGAAAGCTCCAGTGCAAAAGTCAAGACCTCGGTGCCTTGCGCCGCAAGATGCTGCTGGGTGAGCCCTTTCTCGCACCCTAGCAACATGCCCATGGAAGTTTTTGGACGCACTGAAATAAAACATTTATTGGATGCAGGCAGTAATGCTTCGAGTGATGCAGTAAACCCTCCATCCGGTAGGAAATACCCAGTCAAATACGAAGTTTGCTCGAGAGTCAATGCCCCTTCCGCCCCAGCACCGCGATGCACCCGCTTTCCATGTCGTTGTCCTTGAAAGCTCATGACTACGGATTACCAATGCGTGCCCGTCTCCACTATTTCCCAGGCAAGTGGTTGACTCGTCCGAGTCGGCGCAGCATAGGTCATTGTGGCTTTTACGAGGTAAAAGGCAGTAAACAACGAGCAATATTCCGTCCTCGTCTCCAGGACTTGGACAACCAAGCTCACAGCAAACCCGGATCAAACCTGTTTTAAATAGAGAGGGGCTCGGATGCTGTGCCGACAATTGCCGTGGTCTATTTGGATGTGAGCTGCGCTTCGGAGCGGGTGACCGAAGGTAGGTGACCAGGATCAATCCAGCTGAACCCGTGCCCACAAGGCGCCACCACACGAAAAAGGCCCGTTGCTAGGGCGTCGCTCCCGATGTAAACATTGCACCTTCATCCCGCCAACACCACCAACCATTCCTCCAGCTGGGCCACCCTGGTCGTCTTAACTTGGAATTAACCCCCTCCCAAATGCGACTCTCGGCTCGAGTGGAATGAAGCCATCGCCATAGCTTCCTTCCTCTTCCTGTTTATTTTTGCCTTCTCTTCGCCAGCGAACGCTGTTGCTGCTTTCTGTTTGCGCGCTTGCGCCGGCGTTTTTGCATGCGAAGAAAACACTGCTCACGCAACATGCCCCTTCAGGCCGAGACCGAACGCCGTTAACGCCCTGCGCAAGAGGTTCTCTTCGCAATTGAAGCTCGATCGCAGTTATCTAGCCGGCAGGCCTCCAACGGAAGCCTCAGCGTGGTCGCCGTCGACCCCGGTGGAACAGCTCCCAACATGTCCTACAGACCGCATCCCCTCCGACAAACCCAGACCGCAGACTACTCCGTCCTCCGTCAGCCTTCCAATGCATCGTCATCCGCGTCCTCTGGCTACTCCCACTCGTCCGGAACGTTCGAGTTCAGCCGCGGCCCCAGCTCGTTAGCCTCTTCACCGTCAAGCACACACTCCTACTCCGGTCATCACAAGCGAGGACAGAGTGAAGCAAGCCGCCTGCCTCCCAGTTTACAGACAAAAAGCCTATCTCCGGCTCCAGCACCCGAAAATATCTACAATGCTGCCCGACAGTCTTTGCGACCGCTTCCCCAGGCTCCCGTCGCCGCAACGCCAGTCCGCACGCCTGTGCGCCATGAGCGCGGCCAGAGTCTCGATGTCAGCAGGTTGTACATCACTGACAGTGACCGTGCATCGCTATCCCCGCCCCCCCGAACCACCGCTGTTCGTCCCAACTCTATGCTCCTTACACGATCTGACTCGGTCCGCCGCGGAAGTGATCCCGGACGACCCAATCCTGTACACTCTCATACAGCACCTCTCGCCAGACCAGATCTGCAGAGCCTGGGCAGTTCCTCCACAAGCGAATTGCGGACCTTGTCGAGGTTGGCGCAATCCTCTTCGGCAGAAGACTTCGCTCTGATTTCCCCAACACAAGAGGTCACTGGTCTTCGTGGCCGGCGAAGACTGCAGAGGACTGATAAAACCGGGTCTAATCGCCCTGGTCAGCGAACCGGCGGCTACGGATGGGAGGGCCGGAACTGGATGGACAAGCAACGCCAATTCTTGCAAGCATACGAATACCTTTGCCATATTGGCGAGGCCAAGGAATGGATCGAGGACATTATCCATCGGCCAATCCCCCCCATCGTGGAACTAGAGGAGGCCTTGAGGGACGGCGTCACCTTAGCAGAGATCGTAGAGGCGCTAAACCCCGACCGACGGTACAAAATATTCCGACATCAAAGACTCCAATATCGACATTCCGACAACATCGCCATATTTTTTCGATACCTAGACGAAGTTGAACTTCCAGATCTCTTCCGGTTCGAGTTGATAGACCTGTACGAAAAAAAGAACATCCCCGGAGTTATACACTGCGTCCACGCTCTTAGCTGGCTTCTCTACCGAAAAGGCATCGTCGATTTTCGCATCGGAAACCTCGTGGGTCAGCTAGAATTTGAGCATCATGAGCTGGAAGCGACGCAAAAGGGCCTCGATAAGCTGGGAGCCAGTATGCCAAGCTTCGGTAACATGGGGGCCGACTTCGGGGTCGAGGCAACACCAGAGCCCGAAGAGAGCGAAGAAGAGCGGATTGAGAGGGAGCTGGGTGAGAATGAGGCGGCAGTCGTCGACCTTCAAGCCCAAATGCGCGGCGCCCTCACAAGAATGCGGCTCGGCGACAAGATGCAACGTCTTTGGGATTCGGAGGAATGGCTTATTGACCTCCAAGCCCGCATACGGGGAGACTTTTCCCGCCAGGTCATCGACTATAGGCTGCAGATGAGGCGGTTTGCTGTGGATCTGCAAAGTGCGGCTCGCGGGTTCATCGTACGACGTCGGCAACTGCAAAAGGAACAGTTCTGGAAGAGCAAGGAGAAGGATGTCTTGAAGCTTCAGAGTTTGGTGCGGGCAAGCAAGGTCCGCAGCGAGGTACGAGAGCAGCGATCTCAGTTACAGCTCGAATCTGGCCCCGTCCGAGATATCCAGGCAACGTTTCGGGGCTTTTTGGTCCGGAAGCAGATGCTTTCTCAGCAGCAAGAGACGAATCGCCTGTCTGGCCCAGTCGCCGGGCTACAGGCTGCGATTCGTGGCATGCTACTGAGAGGAAGATTGGAAGGGGATCAACGAGCGCTCCAAGAACAAGTCCAGGCCATCATTGGCCTGCAGGCTGCGTCGAGGGCCACACTGACAAGAAATCAGGTTGCGCTGCAACGAGAAGAGCTCGAGAGCTTCACGCCGGTATGGGAGGCGCTTCAAGCCTCCTGCCGCGGAGCCCTAGCCAGGTCTCGTACTGATGCTCTCAAGGCAGGGCTTCAGAGCCACTCACCCATCTTCGATCTTCTCCAGGCCCATGCCAGAGGAAGCGCAGCACGAAGGACAATATCAGAGCAGCTCGAGAGTCTCGCCGACACAGAAGAGACAGTATTGGACCTTCAGTCGAGAGTCAGGGGTATGCTGGAGCGGAAACGACTCTCCGACGACCTCGAGGCCCTCACCCATCAAGAAACCGAAATAACGGGCCTTCAGTCTCGCACTCGAGGTTTTCTTTCGAGGAAGCGCCACAGCAACCTCTTGGGTGAGCTCAAAACAAACGTTGGGGAGGTCACCTCGCTGCAATCCTTTGCTAGGGCGATGCTGCTCCGAGGTGATGTTGCAACCGTCTTGGATCAGCTTGACGAGCAAGAGGAGTCCGTTGCTGCAATCCAGGTTGCAGCTAAGGCGTTTATTGTCAGGGCGCGCTTCGAGGAGAAGAAGCGATTCTTCGATGAAAACATGCAGAAGGTCGTTAAGATCCAAAGCTTCGTCCGTGGCAAACTCCAAGGAGAGGCCTACAAGAGCCTTACGTCTGGGGAGAACCCACCGGTCAATGCGGTCAAGAATTTCGTCCATCTGCTCAATGACAGCGATTTTGACTTCAACGAAGAGGTGGAATTCGAGCGCCTACGCAAAACAGTTGTCCAGCAGGTTCGGCAAAACGAGATGCTTGAGCAATACATTGACCAGCTCGACATCAAAATCGCCCTCCTAGTCAAGAACAAGATTACGCTTGATGAGGTAGTCAGGCATCAGAGCAACTTTGGCGGCCATACCAGCAATATCCTCGCCAATAGCGGCATGACGAGCGGTAATCAGTTTGACCTCAAAGCGCTCAACAAGGGCTCAAGGAAGAAGCTTGAGTCCTACCAGCAGCTTTTTTTCACCCTCCAGACGCAGCCACAGTACCTGGCCAGACTCTTCAGGCGCATTCGTGAGCAAGGAACCGCCGAGAAAGAGTGCAAACGAATCGAGCACCTGATGATGGGCCTTTTCGGTTACGCGCAGAAGCGAAGAGAGGAATACTACCTCTTGAAGCTCATCGGAAGGTCTATTCGGGAAGAAGTCGATGCCTGCAATGCCCTCCAAGACTACCAGCGGGGGAATTTCTTCTGGTCTAAGCTGCTTCACAACTACACGAGGTCACCGCGAGACAGGAAGTTCCTACGGGACCTACTGGGTCCTCTGATTCGAGACAATATCATTGAAGATCCCGCCCTAGATCTTGAGAGCGATCCAATCCAAATTTACCGGTCCGCCATTAACAACGAAGAATTGAGGACAGGACGAGCTAGCAACCGCCCATTAGATATCCCTCGAGAACTCGCCATCAAGGATCCAGAGACGAAAGAAGTCTTCATCGATCATCTCCGCGATCTTCGAGAGATCTGCGATCAGTTCCTCTTAGCCCTGGAGGACCTCATTCCTCGCATGCCTTATGGCCTCCGCTACGTCTGCCGGCAAACATTTGAGGCGCTTTGCCAACATTTCCAGCGCGAGCATCAAGAGCGGTTGCTACAGGTGGTCGGAAATTGGATCTGGCGCATGTATCTCCAACCCGCTCTCACGTCTCCTGAGAATGTCGGCGTTATCGAGAAGCAGCTCAGCCCACTTCAGAAGCGCAACCTCGGAGAAGTCGCCAAGGTTCTGGGCCAGATTGCTTCTGGCCGACGGTTTGGTGGAGAGAACATATATCTTCAGCCGCTCAATGCCTTCGTTGCGGAATCCATCGAGCGGTTCGCCCACATTATGAGCACGCTCATTACCGTACCCGATGCCGAAAGCACTTTTGACATTGATGAGTTCAACGACCTCTATGCCAAGAACAAGCCCACCCTTTATATCAAGATGACCGACATCTTCGCCATCCACAATCTTATTGCAAACGACCTGCCTTGCCTCTGCCCCAACAGAGATGACATGTTGCGAGAGATTGTACAAGATCTCGGCAGCGTAAAGAACAACGAGAGCGAGATGATGGCTGTTGGATCGTCAGACATTCAGATGTTTCTCACCCCGAAGCTCCATGATATGGACGACCCAGAGGCCGAAATCAAGGCTTTGTTCATGGAGACCAAACGATGCATCCTCTATATCATCCGCGTGCAGACAGGGACGAACCTTCTGGAGATCCTGGTCAAGCCGATAAGCCGCGAGGATGAGTATAAATGGCAGACACTACTTAGAGAAGACTTTGCCAACAACTCGAAGACCCGAGGTGCCTACTCGGACGCGAATATGATCGACGTGACGAGAATGTCGTATTACGAGTTGAAGAGAACTGCCCTTGAAAATGTCATGAGGCTAGAACACATGGGTCGCATCTCAAAGCACAACTTCTACCAGGATGTCCTCAATGCCATCGCGCTGGATATCCGTACCAAGAGCCGCAGAAGGGTTCAAAGGCAACGAGAGCTCGAGGGTGTCCGTCTGACACTTGGGAATCTGCACGAGAAGGCAAAGTACTTGGAGCAGCAACGAAAGAGCTACGACGACTACATCGAGCAAGCCATGGCGACCCTGCAGAATAAGAAAGGGTAAGGAAACTTTGCTCACATCTATCTATCTTTGACACTTAGCTAACGATGGTTTTTCCCTTTGACAGAAAGAAGAAATTCCTTCTTCCCTTCACTAAACAGTATAATCACCAGCGTGAGCTTGAGAGGAGTGGCCGAGTTCCCAAATTCGGCTCCTACAAATATAGCGCGCGAGCCCTTTTTGACAAGGGTGTACTCGTGTCGTGGTCCGGCATGCCTGAGCGCGATTGGGGCCAAATTGATCTGACCTTCTCGTGTGACGAGGTCGGTGTTTTCTCCCTCGAGGGTAGCCGGAGTCACATTCAAATTCTAGGCGCAAGCGCCCTTGTGCCCATTGAGGATCTACTCCAGGCACAATTCGAAGCGCACCAGTTCATGACACTCTTCGAGGGCAATCTTAAACTCAACGTCAACCTGCTGCTACACCTCTTGTACAAGAAGTTCTACCGGACTCAATAAGTCCGGGGCTGCTTGGCGGGAAGCGTTGGATTAAATGGTTGGACAAACGGTGTTGGCTGGGGAGCAGATGCATTGGGGGAAAACATAATGGCACGGCTCGTGGAATATATTTTTTGGTCAGAAGGATAGATAACGCGAGAAACGGGGTTTGGGATGTATGGGCATTGCTGTTTCATAGCATGTGGTGTTGAAAACCGGAGATTGCGAAGAGTCGGGAGGCATGAACTGAGCAGGCTCAACGGGGCGTCGTGAGGAATGGCATGCTGGATGGATGAAATGAACCGGCTCGCTTTGGGGAAATATTGATGATACCCTGCGGACCAATTTCTGGGGTTGGTTTGTTGATGGGAAACACTGGAGTTGGAATGAGAGTGTTTTCTTTTATGCCATTTCTTTTCAAATACTGTACCGCAGTAGGGTATTATTGCGCTCGAGAAGGGTTGAAGTATGGAATGGGAATTATTACCAACTATCTCGTACTCAGCGTTCCTTGGCTTGGCTTGACGGAAATCGCTGTCTGTTGGAATTGGAAGAACACTTTACTGGTGTCTATGAGTAGTACGGGACAGAAGCAATGTGAATGGGTAGTCATGGATCATCCGCTTGTTCAATCGCAAGATCCAATGTCATATTACTCTCCAGCTATAAAGAAACAAAACATTCCGCTTGATACAATGCATATGCCCGAATTTTGAATGCCTAAACGCCCACTCCAGTGCTTGACCCGTCAACATGCCTTATCAGAAACATGCACCCCGTTTTTCACAGTACAATGCCTTTGGCAGGCCAATAACGTATACCGTATCGTAAGCACACCACGTGAACCGTCTAGGTACCTAGCCACTCACCGTCCCATAGTTGGAGCCTCCCCTCTTCAGCGGACGCTCGTCATCGCTTGAAATGCCCTCCTCACTATCAGACACGCACTCCAAAGTTCTAGGGGTCGGGAGTCCGTCCCGAGCACCACCAGCATTCCCATCTTCATCCTCGCTGTTCGTTACTAGTGTCTCCTCTTCACCGTCGCTGTCACTGTCGGTATCGCTGTCCGTGTCCAGCCTGCGACTCGGGCCGTCACCCTCGATGATGAACCAGGCTGGAACGGCGCCGAGAATGGCAATTCCTGCGAGGAGCCACCAGGGCGCGATGACGTAGCCGCGTTGGACGCCGATGCTGAAGACGGCGCCGGTTACAGCGGGGCCGACGGCGCGTCCGAGGCCGCTGAAGGCGGTGGCGTATCCGTTGAGGGTGCCGAGGATGCGGACTTGGAAAATTTTAGCTGATGTTTTCCGTTTTGAAGGGGGTTGGATTGTGTCTTGGGGGGCTATTTCGCAATGATTGAGACAAAAGAAAAAAAAAGAGAAGGAAGCCCGATCAAGTTGAGCACGTACCGGATGAGGCGGAGTTGGTTAGCATGATGGTGGTGCACTATGATGGATGTTAGTTATTGTTCCTGTTTTGTTTCGCCCCTAAATCCCGAGATGGGGGAAAAGGGGGCAGCGGAGGGGGGAACACTCACAGGAAAGGCGATAATGACCACGATACCCTTCGTTAGCATGATGAAGAGGAAGACGGTATAGCGAGCGATAGGGTCCTGGATGAGCGCGGTGAAGGGTGTGAATATATAGACGAGGGGAAACATTATGGCTGAGAGGGGTGGGCAGTGTTAGCTGAATGACGAATTGGTGAGGAAAAAAAAAAAAAGGGGGGGGGAGGGTTTGAGAGAACGTACTCGCTGCCTTATAGCAATTGAGGACGCCGAAGCGGGCACAAAGTATAGGGAATAGGAAGAACTGGATAATCCCGCATGCCACGCCATAGACGGTATAGATAGTCCCAATTTTGTCAGAGGTCAGGCCAAAGCCACCGGAAAATTTGAACGGAAGGTGAGTATTCGTCTCGTCGGGGATTTGGTTCGGATAGTTCAAAAACACCGGGAGGACTTGATCGTAAGCCACAGAGTGTAACGCTAGGAACGTATACGACACAAGGTTGATGATGGTCTGGTTTGAGAATATTTCCCCATAGGTTGGGGGGCTAAGCTTCGCAACAGATCGTGAGGAACTACGCGTGCTCGTCGCCAATAGGGGAGCCGATGCTTCAGCGTCAACAAACGAGCGTCTGCGGTTCCTGTGGTGTTGGTGTTTGAAGGGTCTTGTCAACTTCTCTCCCAGGGCCAGGCCCCAGTCCGGTTCGTGACGTTTAGACTCGAGAGTTTCCTGTGCCGTGTGCTGTCAGCCCTCTGCAACGGCCTGCCGGTCTGGGACGGGGGCAAAGTTTGAAGTACCAACATACCTTGAGGAAGAGCAGGCCAGTCATGAAAGAAATAAAGAAAACAAAGCATGCCACCAAATTCGGCAGTGCGAAGGGGTATCTCTTGAAGTATTCCATGTTCTCAAACATGCCGCCAAATAAACGCCGTTCGACCGGGCGAGCGAAGAATCCGCCGAATGCCGGTCCAAAAACACTGCCAAGACTCCAGACTAAAGGCATGATAGAAAAGGCTCGCGGCTGCAGTTCTCTCTCGGGAACCAGCTCAGCTACCATTGTCCTAATAATCCCCACTAGGTAGAAGACGGTTAGCAAGTACATGGGTAGGCAGCAAAGGCGGTTTGGGCCCTACCGTTTCCATTCCCAGAGCCCATGATTGCTCTTATGGCGATGGCCATGGGCAGACTTGTTGACATTCCCCATATCAAGAAACAGCACATGGTACTAGCGAGGCCGATGAGAATGATTGGTTTTCGGCCCACTTTGTCCGAGGCCTTTCCCCACGGGACCGCTGTAAGACTTTGGGAGATTGAGAACACAGCCCCTGTAATACCTGCCCACCTGGCGACCTCGTTCTTTTCAATGCCAAAGCTAGAGATCATCTCAGGGAGGTAGGGGAATACCGATGTGAGCGCCAGGGGCTCGGCAAACCTAGCAACAGCTGGGCGGAATTAGTCATAGGAGGACGAAATAGGGGGTGGTACCAGAGAGGCATCATTGGTGATAAAATCTTGCTAGGCACGTAGGTAGCTAGCTGCCAGGCGTGAGGCCTGTATCCCGCCCTGGCCGTGCTCTATGTGAGAAAAGCACCAACAAGCAATTTCGTCCCTCTTGGTCTCGAGTAGATAGTCTCCGAGAGGTAGCTCGGAAAGCGAGCGGGGGCTGGCAACGAAAGTAAACTGGCTGCTTACCTAGGATGGCGAGCTGCTTCACGGGGAGCGTTGGGCCATGCTGGCGTTTGTGTTGCTTGGGATTTACCATGACGTCTGTAGGGCAAACAATACACAGCAGAGGCGCGGCCAACAAGTCAAAAAACTTCTTATTTTGGTCTGTTGTGTCTGCAATAGGGATATAATCCAAGGTGTTGCGATGGGAGCAAAATCCAGCAGCCAAGAAATCCAGGCAAAGCACACATGCACATGAGACGGCAAGAGGGCAAGTAGCACGGCGTGCGCGGGCAGGTATCGATCGTGTGTACTTGTAAGAATGTTTGTGATGGAGGCTTAGCTTGCGGAGGCAAAATATATACGAATGGGTTACAAACGGAGAGCGGCGGGCCAAGAAAGAAAAACCAGAGCCCAGATTGACGACTCACAAGCGGGACTCCCACTAACACAAAGGGGAACTGCTTTGATTGGTCCAGCCGGCGCTCAGGCATACTCGAGGAAAAGGAGCCGTGCAGGAAGCTGGCTGCTGCATGGATCGGAAGAAGCACCTTGAGCCTTGCCGTGGGGATCGGGGATAAGAGTGAGCCATGCATGTCATGCTGCCAGGTGCGTTTAAGGTAAACCGAGCTGGAGCTTGTGCAGGGCACCTGTACTGCCTGGCTGTAGCCATCTCTTTTCACCAATATGAAGCCGGGTCCGCGATCGGCTGTCGACAATCTGGACGACAAAGAACTTCGACTTGCCACCTTGATTACGAAATCGGCCGGATGTCTCCACCCATCGCTTCGTCTGCCAGCCGACCTCTTGTGGGAAGGAAGGCCATGTATGATTGCGTGCTTTGTCCCCACCTACTCGTCGTCCTCCTAGCACGCCTTGGTAGGAAGTTCGGACTCCAGAGCGGCTCAAAACAACATGTTCCAACGGGCTGAGAAACTTAGGGGGGGCGCATCCGGCGGGGAGCAGATCCGGGCCGGGGGCTCTGTACTTACAGATAGCTGTCTCAGAACAGTCACGAGGGCTTCGAATGGGGGGCCTGCATCATTCCCCCATGCTACCGCGCTCTGCAGTGTGGTCGGTCTGGTGGTGTGAAGGCTGCTCCCACAGCGCATATGCATGCGAGCTCGCGAGGTCGGCGTGGATCGGACACAACACGAACGGTCGCGGCTCGGCGAAAGAGGGGTTACCCAGCCTTCTTGTCTGCGCCTTTCAGCCTTGACAGCAAGCCCACTATATCGGCCGCTAAGCCTAAAGTGGAAGAGGCTTCGCTGCCAAAGGCAGGTGGTGCCACTGGCTCAGAAGCTCCCGTGGTTTGCTTGCGTCAGTGGCAAATGAACCCCCATTTCTCAATCGCCTCTTTCCCGTTTATCATCATATCATTAGTTTAACTTCACTTACGCAACACCGATGGTTGCGTAGCTAAAACCATTGACTGCTTTTATTGCGAGCCCTGTACCACAAACGCGATGCAGACCTGAGTGCCTCTAATCCACCCCTCAGTTATTCCAGTATTGGTCAGGTGTTGGCGCTCTAAAGTGCTCCTCCTGGAACTTGGCCCAGCCACCACCTCTCTTGGCACAGCTCACTTTTGGATGTCACACATGGCTTCAGAGCACACCCCCCTTATAACCACCGTGCGGGTTCGCCGTCAGCGGCACCGTTACCGGCATAATGTTTTGCGCCGGTTCTGTACCATTGCACTGTCGTCAACGCTAGTGTGGCTCTTCCTCTCGTTTCTTGTCACTGTGATTGTCTTTCCCCGTGAGCGGGTCCCAAGGCGCCACAACCCGGACGACTCCTGGTCTTGGCCTGGCTGCAAACAGAGGAACGTCACCTATGACCAGCTGCGTCAGATTCTCCTCGATACCCCTAGCAGCGCGAAAGCAGAGGAATGGAGCAGATACTACACCAGCGGCCCCCATTTAGCTGGGAAGAACTACTCCCAGGCGAGTATTCGGTATCTTGGCTGTTGTATCGTAACTAGCTAACCTGTTACAGGCTGTTTGGACAAAAGAGAAGTGGGAGGAGTTTGGTGTCAAGTCGGAGATTGTGTCCTATGACGTCTATATCAACTATCCTGTTGATCACCGCCTTGCTCTCCTTCAGAAGCAGGAGAAGGAGGATGGCGCGTCGGCTTGGGAGGTTACCTTCGAGGCGTCGCTGACGGAGGATGTTATTGATGAGGATCCGACAAGCGGCCTCGATGATCGCATTCCTACCTTCCACGGCTATTCGGCCTCGGGGAACGTGACTGCTCCTGTTGTATACGTCAACGTGGGAACATTTCAAGACTACGAAGACCTACTCAAGGCTAATGTCAGCCTTTCTGGAAAGATTGCTATCGCACGCTATGGAGGAATCTTTCGTGGCCTTAAGGTCAAACGTGCGCAAGAGCTTGGCATGCTTGGGGTTATTATGTACAGTGAGTTTCGGCTTATTCTTGGTTTGCCCCTTCTATGCTGCCTTCGCCGTCAAGTACCTATTCCCCCCAAACGGAGAACATCAGCTGATCTTCACCACAGGCGATCCCGGCGATGATGGAGACAACACAGAAGAAAAAGGGGTGGCTAGTTATCCCAATGGCCCCGCTCGTCAGCCATCAAGTGTCCAGCGCGGTAGTACTCAGTTCCTGAGTATTGCGCCAGGTGATCCGTAAGTGCACTTTTCCACGACTAGCAGTGTCGATCGTCCTGATAGTGTGTAAACCAGGACGACCCCTGGCTATCCTTCCAAACCAGGAGTTCCTCGTCAACCAGTCGATGGGGCCATTCCAAGCATTCCCTCAATCCCCATCTCCTATCTGGATGCCCTGCCAATCCTGAAGGCCCTCAATGGCCATGGCCCAAAGGCTGAATATTTCAACCAATATTGGACCCGCAACAGAGGGCTTCGCTACAAAGGAGTCGAGTATAACATTGGCCCAACACCAGATGATGTGGTCGTGAACCTCTATAACCAGCAAGACTATGTAACAACGCCCATATGGAATGTTATTGGCGTGATCAATGGCACCATTCCGGACGAAGTCATCAGTAAGAAACCCCATAAATTTTCCTTTTTTGACCTTGGAACGGCGCAGATACTGCTCGGTGTAGTGTTCTTTTGGTGGCAGTCTACTGATATTTGCAACCACTTAAGTTGTTGGAAACCACCGCGATGCCTGGATTGCTGGGGGGTCAGGAGACCCAAATTCTGGATCGGCTGTTATTAATGAAGTGATTCGGTCCTACGGAGAAGCTCTGCGTCTTGGTTGGAAACCCCTTCGAACCATCGTCTTTGCCAGTTGGGATGGCGAGGAATATGGCCTTGTTGGATCTACCGAGTGGGTTGAGGAGTATCTACCTTGGATTAACAAAGCGAATGTCGCATACCTCAATGTTGACGTCGGAACATCTGGGCCAAACTTCAAGGCAGCTGCTTCGCCTCTGCTCGATAACGTCATTTACGCAGCCACAAAGTCGGTTTTATCCCCAAACCAGACGATCCCCGGCCAGACCGTTTACGATGTTTGGAATCGAAAAATAAGCACAATGGGTAGCGGAAGTGATTTCACCGCTTTCCAAGATTTCGCTGGAGTCCCATCACTCGACGTTGGCTTTGCTCCTGTTGCTGGCGACGCGGTGTATCACTACCACAGCAACTATGACAGCTTCCACTGGATGAAAAAGTTCGGTGATCAGGGGTTCCATTATCATAGGGCCATGGCACAGGTTATGTCCTTGATCACAGCTCAGCTGGCGGACCTCCCATTGATTTCTTTCAAGGCGAAAGACTACGCCGACGCTCTCGGGAACTATGTCAAAAAGGTCGAAGATAAACTAGACGAGGCACTTTCACCATCCAGCGATGTGCAGGTGTCTACCATGAGCGATGAAGCCATCACTGAAGTGCGGGCCAGTCGCCGCAAACTTGGCGGCAACCACAAACACAAAGCCACATCCCCCGACGCCCTGGCCTTCAAGAAAGCACTTGGGAAGCTACATAAAGCAGTATGGAAGCTGAAGCAATCGGCACTTGAGCTCGACGAACGGGCTAAAGAGTTAGAGTCGCGGACTAAGCAGCATATACCTTGGTGGAGATGGCCCTCGTGGCTCAGGCTTGCACTCGAAATCCGAAAGGTCAACACGAAGTATAAGTACCTGGAGCGAGACTTTTTGCACGCAGAGGGGCTGGATTCAAGGCCTTGGTTTAAGCACGTGGTGTTTGCTCCGGGTCTTTGGACTGGTTATGCTGGTGGTAAGTTCATCTCCTCCGAACCCATCCTATTCTCCGTCCTTTCCAGTTCGTCCAGCTAATCGCTCGTTTAACTACAGCTGTGTTTCCTGGTTTGATGGAGAGCATTGACACAGAAGACTGGACGAACGCGAGGAGGTGGGTTGACATCATCGAGGGCCGTCTCCTTACCGCTGCCGCTACTTTGTAGGCAACTTATTTTCAAGCTGGATGAGTAACGGTTTGGTGTGGTATGGAATAGTTCAGCCCACCGTTAACAGAATCTGGTTTGAAATAAGCGATGCTGGGAAATACTGGAAAGAAACACAGCAATATAATGGTTTTGTGTACCAATTAAGTGATGCAGTTACAATTGATAAAGATTTGAGGTATGTTGCCGTCATATCGATTTCTGCAAGACACCTCATTAGTAGTTCCCATGTGCTCCCTCGCTTTGTGCTGTCTCATTCCATCTATTACAGCGCATAAAACAATAGAATAGACAATATGGTATACCAAGACAAGCAAACCATTAGGGAGCAGTCGACTCCGCTCCCCTCTTCTGAGCTTCATCTGTATCACTGTTGCGGCGGCGGCGGCACTAGCTGCTACTGCTGCTCTTGCTGAGTCTGGGCCTTGTTGTTGGTATATTTCTATTCCCGCCGTCATAAGAAACTAGATATGTAGGATCGAGTGGTGAGCATCGTGTGGTGGATCTCATGCAGAGTTTTACCAGAGGTAGGTAGGTGTATATACCACAACGGTCATGTGGATATTCCCTGGCGAGAAGAACACGGCACATCCGCAGGCAGAGAGGTCGAGCACGGCCACAGCGAGGACTAGCTGGACGATTCGGATGGCGATGAAGCCCTTGGGATGGATGTGGATATGTTCTCGTTCCGGCATGCGAACGGCCGAATAGTTTGGGTTGGCATTCGTGATCACTGGGTGCCCCGAGTGAATATGAAGCACTCCAGTGGAATACATGCTCATCCTTCACGTTGGACAAGAGGTGCTTTAGGAAATAGTTTTGCGTATTCTCGCTCACATCGACTCAGGGGTAGCAAGGTGCAACACCCCGAGCCAATCGCGGCAGTGAAGACATTATAAACACTACAACAACACGTCCTTCCTGCCTGTATCCGACGTCTCCGCGCCAACGCCAGTCATGTCGGCCAACCCGTTATGAAGGTGTCCTATGCCGTATCCATCTAAGTCGCACCGCATTGAAGAAACACAGAAGGGGATTCTTCCTCCGTTTATAGCGACCTTTGCCCCTATGCATAGACTTCCAGATAACTGTGTCCCCAAGAAACAAACAGGGCTTTCCCTAGAGGCCGGCTATGCAGACCGAAAGAGTCAAAAGGCAGGAGCCAAAACAGGGGCTATGATGGGTATCAAAGCGAAGCGAAATAACACTCTGGTAGTGCTGAAAGAAAATATTGTACTCGTGGGTATGGTTGAACCCAGTGTCCGACTCTCTATTCGCCTTCGTCATCATGCAAATTCGTCGTCGTCGCCGTCATTCATGACCAACTGGTCCACCCGCTGGACAAGCTCCTTAGTCTCCCGGGCAATTTCGAAGGCGATGGGCGGCAGCGTCTGCGTCCACATTCGCCACTCGCGACTCTTAGTATCCTTACCCTCCGCAGCGAGATCGGTGCCTCTCTTGCCGGCTTCTATCAACCGCTCGCGGCAGGACGAGAGCCGTCTGACTAGCTCCACACCGCTAGATCCAAGCGCTTCCGTCTCCGACACTACTTGACCGACCACGTCAGAAATAGTGCTGATCTCCTCCGTCACCTGGTCAATATCGGCGTCGTTGCGGATCAGTTGCACCAAGTTCTGGATTGTCTGGACTAGGACAGCAGTTTGATCTTCGAGATAGATCTTGAGATCCTCGGTTCTGTTGTCTTGCCGACGCCCGCCGTAGAGGCCGTTGGGGATAACCGGGAGGCTTTTGCCCATTGCCGCGTAGCCCAATCCGTTGCCGTTGCCGTTTGATGCGCTGTTGCCGAACCCCCCACTGCGGGACATTGGGCGTTTTGTCGAATACGATTCACGGGGTGACCCGACCGGGCTATAGGTGGACGAATCCATACTCGCCCGCCCGTTGCTTCCCAGGCCTTGGAATGGGGGAGGGGGCGGCAGAGATCCCTGGAGGGACCCTTGGAGAGAAGGTGCACTGGTGGCGCTGGACACCTGGCTCTGTCCATTGCTCCTGGGCGAGAAGAAACCTGTTGAGTCGACGGGGGTGATAGTCCCGTCGTCGTCGTCCTCCAGCTCACCCGCGGGGGTGGATCGGATTTTGACAGTCCGCAGAAGCTCCACAACCGCCGCAACGAGGTGAGAGGCCGCAGCGTCAAGAAGGGATACTGGGGAAATGCCGGCCGCACTGGCGAAATTTTTGGATGCCGTAATGAGATTGTTGGCAGTGGACGATACGCGGGACTTGAGTTTGGACTGCTGCTGGAGCACGTCTTCGCTGTTCGGTGCTGATTCGTCGATATCCTTAGTAATGCGTCGGACACTGACCACAACTGCCTTCATAGAGTCAATCACTCGTTCCGGGTTATCCACACGCGCTCGCTGGAGAAGCTCGTCGATGGCGATTTGGAATTTGGTGACGTTGACATCCTTAACAAGCCCATTCTCCTCCGTGAAGCCCTTCTCGCGCACGTACTTGGCGGCATCCTGATCAATCGTCAGGCCGAGCGACGACGCACGCATGTTGCGCAGCTGTGTCTTAGTGCGCGCGTAGCGATTCCTCCAATCGCGTACTTCCGCTTCGAGAGACTCAACCGTTTTTTCCATTTCTGCCTGTCGTTCCCAGGTAGCTCCGCTCTGCTGGGAGAGCATCCTCATCTCACGGAGGAATTCTTGTGCTTCACGCCGGACCTGCTCTGTGACCTGCTGTTGTTCCTGCAATGATATGCGCAGCTCCTCGTTCTCTCTCTCGAGCTCCTCGTCTGCGACCCCGCTTGGCGCCTTGCTGTTGTTGGATTGGCGAGCTTCTTTCAGCTGCTCCCTGAGGTCGCGAACTTCGCTTGCGTGATCGTCCTTGATCCGTTCCAGCTCGCGTTGCAGGGAGTCGTTCAGATCTTGAGCATCCGCAAGCCGGTTTTCCAGATCCGTACGCGCGTCGGTCCATTCTTTTTTTTCCATATTTGCAGCGCTGGCTCGTGAACGTTCTCCGTCTAGCACATCATTCAGCTCATCATCTTTCTTTTTGATGATATCCTCCAAGCCATCAAGTTTTTCCCGGAGATCATTGACCTGTTGCTCATACTCCTCGATGAGTTTTTTGTCATTCTGTACATCAAATTAGCCAATGCCCAACCCCCTGCCAGTACCAAACGACAAACCTCTGATGCAGCGGCGCTTCGCTTGTTTTCTTCGTCCGCTGAGATCCTCCCCAAGCCACCGTATGTGTCCCCATCACGGGGATCAGGGCTCAACGGGCTGATGGGCTCGTCGTCCTCTTCCACCATTGTGCTTTTGTTGGGGACAATTGTGTTGCTCTGGAATTGCTTCGCCATCGGCCGGTTGTAGTCGCCGTTCGGCATACCTGGAGATGGGGGAATACCGTAACCCCCGCCGCTCACAGGAGTTGGGGCACCACGGCCACTCCGTATTGAGCTAGCTTCAGAAGGGCGCCTGCGACTCTGACCTCTAGGCGGAAAGCCGCCATTCATGCCATTGCCGTTGATGCTGACGGGAGTCTGCGACCGGCTTGGTGGTCTTCGGATCGACATTGGGCTGCCAACGCGCGGGGCATCTCCGGCTGCGAAACGGGGATATCGCCGTTCTAGTTCGCAGAACACATCGGTGGCAAGATCTCGAAATCGGGGTGAGCCGAGGGAGGATAGTTTTTGGCGCGCTTGGTTCCGTTTCGGGTGGAAGCCGCCTTCGGGAACGAGGTAATCGGGAGGTGGAGGAGCGTTGCTGGGTCTCCGAGCAGCCTGCTCCCGTCTCTTGAGCTCGTCGTATACATCAGTACTGAGTTCAAGGAATTGTACGCCAGTCAGGCGCTGAAGCTTGTCGCGAGCCTTGTTTGGTGGAGGCTTGGGGTTGCCGTCCCGTGATGTCGCCGATAGATATCGTTTGAGGGAGACATAGTGCTCGGCAAGTACGAGTTCCTGATTATCCCCTTGCTGGCTCTGCCTCCCGCTCTCGCTCCTCGCGTACAAAGTTGTCGCTCCGGCACTGGACCGGCCGATGGAGGGCGGTGGGGATGGGGCGCCGCCGGCGCTCCTAGGCCCCGGTGGGAAACCACCATTCATCGCCGTGGCGGACCCGGCCGAATCGGGTGGTGTGATGAGCTGTCCTCGAGTGTTGGAATATGACGCGTCTTTATCGATGGGCGGGTACGACCATTCGCTTCCGCCTAGAGACACCGGTGACAGCGGTGCATTTCGGCCATTCATGGTATTCGATGCACAGCAGTCGGGTTGAGCGAGTCAATGCAGTGGCAGCGGCGCGACGGGAAGATCCGCCCCCGAGCGCAAGGGTAAGCGGTGGAGTCGCGATGTTGATGTAGAGAGGGTTTTCCAAGTTGCGATAAAGTCGTGGGAATGACGGCGTGGTGCTGGGCGGGCCGCGCATTCACTGAAGACGGGGAACAATCTTGTGCGGCGTAGAAGGTCGGCGCTCTGCTGTCACAGCATGAAACGCGTCCGTGGTCAGCCAACAACGGTCCCTTCGACTGGCGGCTAGGGTGGGAAGGGTGGGCACACTGGGCAGACTTAGGGTCCCGCGCAGCACGGCAGGGCCAGTCGGAACACCGCGAGCTGGGACGCCGCTGCAGGGATAGGTCCCAGTGGCTTCTGTGGCGGCACTTTTAGTCTGCGCACACTCGCACCCGAGACTGCCAAGTCGATGTTTGAATCAGATGGCCGAGATCTTGGCCAGTGACGGCAAACGGCGAGCAGTGACGGCAGTGGTTACGATATGGATGTGTAAATGTAAGGTCCGGCCTGTGAGAGAAGTGGAAGTTGTTGCTTATCTCTGCGTTCTGGTAGATTTTTGAACGGATTGCTTGGTCGAGGGAATTGAGAAAAGGGGGCTTTCCAGGGGCAAGATCGAGGGCGCCCGGGTGGCGATTGGTTGCCGCTGCAGCAATTTCGTTGTCGCGCGCTAGAGGCAGGAACAGGAAACGATCACAGCGGTCTGCCAGCGAGTCAAATTGGACTACTGGAGCCGCGATGGATGCCTTTGTTCCTCTTCAGCTTGAACTGTCAGGTGGCTCCGTATAACCAGCGTCTTCACAGAGCGTCGACGGGATACAAGGGATAACGGGATGCCTCTGAGGTTTCCTATTCCACCCCGACTAGCAAAACGCAAGACCAAAAGCACTCGCTTGACTGGAGCCATGTCGATGCGTCTGTGATTACCTACGCAATTTCGATTGCAAAGGACCGAAACACATTTCCCACGCCCGGTTATCTGGACTTAGCTCACCCCCCTTTTTTCGTTCGCCGTCCAGTTCGTCTGTGCGAAGCCCGATTGATTGCCTGCCCACAAAGAAAAGTAGCATTTGCATGAACTTCTACCATCCGCATATTTTCCAGAAGTGGTTGTTTGATACACCGTTTGCCGGGCTCACGGATAAATTGCCCTGGGTTGGGATGGACCTCCAAGAGTTGGACTCCGAGTGGCGACCAAGGACTCCGCGTTGCTGTGTTAATTCTAGAAGAAGCCGACTTTGTTTCGCTGCGAGTCGAAACTACGTGCATCCATCCATCCAGTGTGTCCCGTTCAATGAACGGGTTTCCTGGCAAACATATCGTTTGGCACCCCCATCACCATGCCCGCGTTTGCATGATGGGACAGCTGTCCTGCTGTCAGGAAAGCTGGCAACACAATAACAAACCCCGTCCGAGCTATTCTGGCCCGGTAGCTGTTCCCGCGAGTGCCACCTGGGAGTAGACACAAGCGTTCTGTCTTCTCTAGTTTCGCCGCGCTATTTGGTAAATAAACTCTGGTATCTTTACCCCCAAACTCCTGAGCGCCTGAAACACAAATCCACCAACCCATTTCGTAGCACAACCATTCACGCTGAACGTCACCGTCGCTAAAACCACGCCAGAGTCCACGTAGAGGGCAGATTTGGCCACCTTTCCTGCCAATCAGCCAAAACTTCAGGGACTCTCTCATCGAAGCCTGATCGACTTGCTGCGCTTCCCGAATCGAAGGACATGGCCCCGATCTTATCACGCTCTTCGAGGGCGATTTTGTTTAGGGAGTCGGCCAGGTCGACCATGGCACCGCCTCCGACCGTGGCTTCTTCATGGTTGTCCTTGATGTCGATGTTGATGACGTGAACGGGTCTATTGAGCGGCGACCCCCGGCTGAGAAGGTCGTCAATCACCGCATCCCAGCATCGCTCCTCGCAGGTAATGACTACATCTGCGATACCGCCCTCCATACCCTCGCTCCCTTGATCCTTCTCGTGCTTCAGTCTAGGCATTCCGATCTGCCAGTCTTGCCACCTCTCGGGGCCCCACTTGATGACACGATTACGGCCCAGCATGTTGAGGAGACCGTTCGCTCGATAAAGCCGTGGGTCCTTCGCTTCTAGTTCCCGATATATGCTGTCGTATGACGTTTCGTTGAACTTGTACACATTAGGCTGCGTAATGCTCGGCCCAGGTAGCCGGACCAGAGATCCTGTGCCGAACGAGATCACCGGGTACTGCGCCTGCGCAAGACGTAGGTGGCCCTCCATGGATCTACGTGGTTTAACTGTCAGGCGTGCCGCGAAAGCAAGGTAAAATGAAAGAGCGTACCTGTTCTGGTTGCTAGCACAAACCGTGCAGAACTTCAGCTTGAATCCGGTCGCGTCTTCGGTCTGGCCAGTTTGTGGCGCGCCCGACGAGCTCCCAGCTTCATTCGCATGGTCCATCGTAGGCGTTTGGCAAAATCAAACTCAGGGAGAGCTCAACTTCACCTCAAATGCCCCAGCATTGGTGCTTTAAAGGCAGTCTTGCTATATGCCAGCCGTTAGCTATCATGCCCACCGAAAGCCATAAGATTGCCATATTTCAAGTTGTTTGTGTTTTGCAATCAGAAAAGCGTTTAAAAGTTTATCACCACAGCCAGGCAAAGCAGGCGTAAGACAGCTCCAATAAGATATTCATCATATGAACGGACATGGGAAGGATGGGAGTGTAGTAATTACCTGCTTGTGACAAGCGAGAGAAAGGTGCCCTCCTCGTCGTCTTGGAGAAGCTGATCGCAAGGAGCTGACGGTTTTGTTGAAGTGACCAAAGAATCAAGTTCTCGCTCAAGCTTTATGGGGTTTGCTGTAGTGGAGCCGGAAGTAGTTAATTGCCCCCCACACCGCCTTCCTGTTTGGGCTAGTTTTAGCTGTGCGACAACAGGGAACATCATTTGGTAGGTAGTTTTCGGTGCATGATGAATGAAGGGCCACGGGAGTCGATAGACAACCTTTCGGCGAAGATAGCACCCCCTTCACAACTCGTCCAGTATCCGCATTTCTGAGAACAAGGATGAGACTTGGGGGCTATCTATCTCAGCATTTTAGGGGCTGTTTTCTGATCCGCTCGCACCTTGCAGCAGAACAGCCAACAGCTTCCCCCCTACCCAATCAGAGGGCGCCGTGCTCAGACGGTCTCAGGAGCCGGCTGCGTGCGTGGGGTTCTCTTGCGGCTGTGGGTTCGTTAAACCACCAAAGAACGGCATCCGAAGTAGTTAAGCTGTTACCGCCAGGCAGGTAGCGGACAGTTAAGTAAGCAGGATACAACATGCAATGGGGTTGACAGATGGAGAATGTTTTGCAAGTGCTAGCGCTTCGGCTGTCTATTCGGCCGTGCTGTCGTGCCTAGAATCCGCACGTTGGCGTCTTGAGTCTGCGCAGCGCGCTTAGAGCTCTCCAGCTGCCCAACCATCTTTTGGGCGTTTGCTTGGCCTGTCTGGTTGTTCCTCCCCCCGCTTACGTCCCTCCACCTCGCCTTGGCTGGGTCATCTTCAACTCGAAATCGAACCCAAATCCGCCCAGTCTTTTTCTCGGCCAATTGCCCGGCCTCCATCTAGCTGGTCTCACTCTGCCATCATTCCGTTTTACACGTTGTTTTGCAAGTCCTCTGCCACCGTATTTGAATGTTGCGGCCTTCCGGCGCCGAGTACCGATCGTGAACAGCCTGCGGCGAGCGCCCCAAGGCGGCGAGCCACGCCGCGAATTTACGAACCCACGCACCACCTCAACACCCTGTCCGACCGCACAACCTAGCCGTTCTCGACAACTGTGCAAACTGCTTTCTTTGCGACAAAATTACGGCCGGCCGAGCCAGGAACGCTCTACAGCTCACCCACAGCTGGGCAAATCAGACGAGTTCGAGTCCCCAAGCCTCGGTCGAACAAGCCCCCGGCTTTGTGCTTCAAGGGCGGCGGCGCCTGGACAGCCCCGTTCCCCTCCCAGCCCCGGCGCAGTCCACCGCAATCAGCCCTTCACTGCCCGGCCTTGGACCCGCCCTCAACACCTCTGCATCTCCAGCCATGACGGCGATAATGTCGCCTGGCTCCTCCCCGGCGACTTCACCGCCCGCTATCTCGTCGCAGACGCCGAGCGCATCGCACCCCCCGCTCCCTCCGTTAATAACCTCGCCGCCATCTCGGAGAAGCACCTTGCCGCGCCCGATGTCCCACGCATCCAAGAACCGCTTGTCGCAGTACTCGACGAGCTCGATTCCGTCTCGATCACGGCCGCCGTCGCACATCTTTCCGATCTACCCCTCGAGTCTCCCCTATGCGCTGGTGCGAGACTTTGCCTACCCGTCGGGTCACCCCCTGCACTATGGACCACCCCCCGAGCCTTCCCGGCCGCCGTCGGGAATGACAACCCCAGCAAGCGAGCAGCGGCGATTGTCCGACCCGCCTACATCGTGGGACAGCCACCCGTGGGGCGACGGCTGGTCCAAAATCCACGATCTCCCCCCAATGCAGTTTGCCGACGGCCCTCCGTGGAGCGAAGACGAGGATCTCCAAAGCCCTGTCGTCAGCTCCCGGCACAGAAAACATAAGTCGTCAGGGGCCTATAGTCATGGAAGGCATCGGAGCGCCCCTCTGGTATCTGGTGGTCAGCCCGAGTCTGTCTTGAGTGAAGATAACTTTGATCGCGAAAGGGGATATTACGTCGGCACAACTGGTGACGGCAGCGAGAGATACTATGTCAATCAGGGAAGCGAAGCCAATGGGCCCGGCGGGGAGTACGTCACGTACCCTGCGGACGAGGCGAGGCACCATGGCGACGCGTATCAAATCCCTGACCAACAGCCCCGCCAATACGCAAATCACGATACCGTTACCAACTCGGACTCGGAAGACGAAAGTACCGGCTCCTCTCCAGGGATGCAGGAAGTTGATGAGTCCAGATACTCGAGGGATTACCAGTTCACGATCACCTCTCCGGACGAGGAGATGCACGGCAAGGCCGTTGCTCTCTTTGACTTTGAGCGCGAGAACGAAAACGAGCTTCCGCTTGTAGAGGGCCAGATAATCTGGGTGTCTTATCGACATGGGCTTGGGTGGCTGGTTGCCGAAGATCCTAAGACGCATGAGAGCGGTCTCGTACCAGAAGGTTATGTCCGCCTGCTCCGGGATATCGAGGGTGGAATTAGCAGCCTTGCTGGGCATCTCGCAGAGAGCCCGGCCAGTCCCAATGACGTCGGAACGCCGACGCAAGCAGAACATCATTTCGGGCACACACCTACCCCGAGTAACGCGACAAACGGCTACCATCAGCCAGTGGTCTCAACCTTCTCGACCTCTAGCAAAGATCTCGACCTCTACCCCCAACATCTTTTGGGCACACAGGCTGGGCAAGCTCCGCCGCAAGTTGTTCATTACCACGGACAACGGGGAGGGAGCCAAGCGAACACCCCGACCCTCCTTATCCACCAGGACGTAGGTTTAATGCGCCGGGGCAGCCAAGATGGAGGCGCAAAGGGGGGGAGCGGCGAGACGCTACCCCACGGAAGGTTGGAGCCGAGTTTGGAGGAGGAAACAAAGATGAATGCAGAAAGGTGACGAAGAGGATGATGATGACGATACAACGATGATAACAAAACCTCGGTTGCGGCCTAAGAGGGGAGAGTGAGCCAAGATATCCTTGGCATGAGGCATCTGGTTTGGAGCGGTTGATTCCTCCCCAGAAGGATCCGGGAAGGCTGGATGGGACATGTACTATTACCAGGAGGAAGCGCCTTTGCCTGCTTTTCAAAGTTGTTTGATGGAATCTAACTACCTGACCTCTTTTCGCTCCCTACATACCCCAGGCACCTTCGCATAAGATACGGGGGGTTTTCTGGTGCTGGCATGATCTGGAGCCGGCGAGGCGATGGGGCAAACATTGACTTTACCCTGGACTTGGAGGTGCTTGTTGCAATGCGAGGTGTTCTCAACGGGGGCTTGCTTTTCTCTTGGCTTTTGTTGTCACGGTCGGCTAAGTTCAAAAGGGAGACGAGGTCGCGGTGATAAGACTTTCGTCACGCTGCATAACGGAAAATGGGTTTTGGTTGTTAATTTTCGGATTGTGTTGCCTCCCAATGTCCAGTGCGGCCCACAGTCTGTCCCTTCAGCTCTGCATCGCGATAAATCTGAAGATTGAGAAGGGTTGGGTTCACAAATAGGGGTTAGCGAGTTCCGTACGATTAAGAAGCGAGAAAGTGAATAAGTTCTGGGCTGAGGTAGATACATTTATATACCCAGATATTCATGGTTCGAGTTCCATCTGTGCTTTTCACTCCTGCCTCCTATTGCCCAACACCTCAGGCTAATAGCTTTGCTTAGATTTATAACGTATTTATCATTTCTTTAGTAACGTGATGTTGGGTCAGACCTATGAACCTGGTGAAACCAACCGTTGCTGGAACCGACTGACTCTCAAAATCCATGCTTAAATACACAGATAAGGAGGTTTAGATGGAGTAGGTCTTATTAGGTATTTCGCCTAGCTGCGGGCCGCTCCGATCAAAACTCGCTTTGCTTGACAACGAGCCCGACCATGGCATGAAGAGTTCGAATGAGAGCGGTAACCGTCAGCTTCAGAGTGAGCATCATCGCCATGTAAGAACGGTATGATGGGACCTCAAAGGCCCCAAGACTATCACGGATTCTAACGGAATAATGGCAGTCTATCAATGTCCGGATATCGATGTTGAGCAGAGGTGTTTCTTTATATGACGTAACCTGGACTCTGGATGATCAAAGCGAGCCCCGCGTTTTCAGGGGAGCTCCCGCCCCAGCTGTAGCGCAAACAGCCAAGCAGCATCCCTGAAGCTGCGACAACGGATAAACTTTACAAATCCGACAACACCTCACTGCTCGAATTGAGTTCACTAGCCGAACAACCCCAACCTCCAATTGATCGCCGAATACTGCTCCGACACAATGAGTCTATTTGTCGCTAGCAGGTCTGCCTTCCGGGCTGCAGCCCCCATCAAGCGGGTGAGTTCCAATCCCCAAGTCTAGGTCCCGCTGGCTCTGAAAGCTGACGAAGAGCCAATTGCAGTCCATTCAGACCCGCCGGTATGCCACGGAACCCGCGTCCGGGCCATCCTCAGGCAGCGCCAGCACCCTACTCCTGCTCGCCGGCGCAGCAGGCGTCGCCGGTGCGGGATCCTACTTCTTCCTGTCAGGCACGCCGGCTGCGAAGAAGGCCGAAGCCAAGGTGAAGGAAGCCGCCACGGCTACAGCCGACAAGGCCGCATCCGTAGCGCCGGGCATCGCAGCCAAGAAGGCTCTCACGGGTGGCGACCAGGGCTTCGTCAGCCTGGAGCTCAAGGACGTCGAGACGGTCAACCACAACACCAAGCGCCTCCGCTTCGCGCTGCCCGAGGACGACATGGTATCGGGCCTGCACATCGCCAGCGCGATATTGACCAAATTCACACCTGAGGGCGCCGAGAAGCCCGTCCTCAGGCCATATACCCCTGTTAGCGATGAGGACGCCCGTGGCTACGTTGACCTGCTGGTCAAGCAGTACCCCAATGGCCCCATGTCTACCCACCTCCACTCCCTCACCCCCGGCTCCAAATTGGACGTCAAGGGCCCCCTCCCCAAGTACCCTTGGGCGGCGAACAAGCACCAGCACATTGGCCTCGTCGCTGGCGGCACAGGCATCACGCCCATGTGGCAGCTCGTGAGGGCCATCTTCAACGACCCCTCGGACAAGACCAAGGTGACGCTCGTGTTCGGCAACCTGACCGAGGAGGACATCCTCCTCAGGAAGGAGCTGGCAGAGCTCGAGAACACATACCCGCAGCGATTCCGGGCCTTTTATGTGCTGGACAACCCGCCTCAGAACAAGGAGTGGCAGGGCGGAAAGGGCGTCATCACCAAGGAGCTCCTCAAGACGGTCCTACCAGAGCCCAAGACGGAAAACATCAAGGTGTTTGTGTGTGGGCCCCCGGGTATGATGAATGCCATCTCAGGCAACAAGAAGAGCCCGCGGGATCAAGGCGAGCTGGTGGGCGTTCTCAAGGAGCTGGGATATACCCCTGAGCAGGTGTACAAGTTTTAGATGACGTCGATTTCTCTTTTATCTCGAGAGCCGCATTTCCTTTCCGGTGAAGAGGGAGAGAGTCTTTCGTGTGTATTTCTAGACCCTGCTAGAGCAATTAGAAACTCGGTGTAATAGTGGTTCATATTCCCCTCTGCCCCTCGCCGGGGTGCCCTCACGAAGGACCTATCCCCTTCCAAGCCATCACCGTCGTGACATTATGATAATGCAACAGCTCTACATACTCCCCCGCCACTTTCCACCTCCACGCCAACCTCCCCATACAGCGCTGAATATCTTCCATCTGCTCCCGAACCCCCGCATCCCCCCCTTCCTTCCAGAGCCAGTGCAGCGTCGCCATCGCCCCGTAGAGTGCGTCCAAACACAGCGAACTCACTCTGTCCACGGCACCAGGAAGCAGGGAGCAGTCTAGGATCTCGAGTGCGAGATCCCGCGCCGCGAGTGCTGTTTCTTGAAGCCCCGTTACGGCGCGCGCTTGCATTGTGAGTTCGTCGGCGGACTTGTACGCCATGGGGGCGTCGAGACCGGAGGGACCGGGCCCGTCACGGAGGTTTTCGGGACATGAGTAGATGTCCAGGAGGAGGATGAGCGAGGATAGGGTGAGAGCCCTGCAAGGGAGGAGGGAGAAGTATGCCTTGTGGCAGGGGGTTTCGGGAGGTTGCGGAGGGAATTGAGGGGGCGAGAGGGTTGGTCGGTTTGGGGAGGGTGTGTTTATGGCGGCGGTGGTGGTTATTGTTGTTGGTGTTGTTACTGGAGGAGGGGAGGTTAGGCCTAGAGAGTGTGGGCGCGAGGTGGGGAAGCAGTCGGGACTGCTTTTGGGGAGCTCGGACTTGAGGATGTGCGTGAAGGAGACGAGGGTATCGATGAGGTCTGTGATAGGGGCGAGGTTGAAGGGTTCGGGGACGAGGCGTTGGGTGTTGCGGATGGCGGTGCGGCAGTGGTTTGTAGTCTTGCTGATGAGCATGGCGGCTTGGGCTAGGCGAGTGAATGCCCCTTGGGGCTGGCTAAGGGGGGTGTCGATGGGAATTTGCCTGCCCCGGGACGGGTCACCGTCGTCCTGTTTGCCTAGTTTAGTACGGCTGTTCCGCTGGGGGAGAGATAAAGGGGTGAGGGCCTACCCAGGCGGAGTCGTCAACTGGTAAGAGACAGTTCTCGTCGGGCTCGGGCATCGTATACCGTTTTTTATTCCCCAAACAAATTGCCCGGTCGAGAATGTAAATGGCCCACCAAGCCCTCCTTCGCTCCTCGACTTCTGTCCAGGTTGCCTATCCGGGGTTGATCGTTAGCGAACGCAAGATACCTAGGTAGCTCAACGAGCCACAAACAAAGGACGGCCTACACAAGAGCCCAGCATCAACGAGCTGTCCTTGAACGACGGTATCCCAGTCACATCCACATATCTCGCACACTGCGCAATGGTCATCCAGGCCGAAGGGTAAATGCCATGCCCATACTCATACATCGCCACCAATATCATTGCCTGCAGATACAGCAACGACACGGTCCCACTCGCCTCAAGCAGAGCAAGAAACCGCTTCGAAGCCGTATACAGCTGGTTCGTCATCGCGGCCTCAACACTCGTCAGCTCACGACTATTGATAAGCAACATGGCCAGAAACAGCATCGCCAGATCAGGACCGCCCTCCCAGAGGGATGTCCCAATCGTCATGCGCTTCCTAGAAACGATGGGGAACCAATAGTGAATCGTTGAGAAAAACTCGGCCGTCGCGCTCTGCACGGCGTTCCCGTTGCTGAGAATCTCAAAGACTTCTGGAGGTACGTTGACATTGGGCCTGGGGATGGGCAGTTGCGCCCACTTGAAGCAGTCGATGTCAAGGAACACTGCAGATGGGAAGCGGTTCATCGAGGCGGGGCCCATCCACAGGGGGTTGGCGGGCTGCCATCCAGCGCTGTTGTTGCTGTGGCCACTGCTGTCGGCCGGGGGAGTCGTCTCGTTTCCTGGGTTCTTCTTGCTGGCGCGGAGCTCGCGTTCTAGCTCAGATAACCGTGCCTGGAGCGAGGCGGTATCTTCGGCGGTTTGCGCCGGTATTGCAGCGTAGTCACACGCTCTTCCGAGCCGGGAGCACAGCCCGCAGATGGGTTGCGCCTTGTCACATTTTCGTCTTGATACGGATCGCAGTGTCAGTTGCGTATCCGTCAGTGACAGACAGTCGCTGAACTTACTTATGCTTGCGGCAACTGGCACAAGCCTGGCTTGCCTTTGAGAGCGCAGAAGCCATCGGTGCAGCAGAGGGGGGCTTCCCCAGCACTAACAAGAGATATTGTAATTTGTGTTTATTTCAATGCCAGAAAGGCTCACGGGAGCTGCTGGACTCGAAACGTTTGATGAGTCTCTTTCGAGTGGTGTAGGACTGGCCACAGAGGCTTGGCGGGCTGACTAATTCCCATGCGAAGGGACATTTTCAGAGGCACCACCAAACATCTCGATAGAACTATCACGGCGAGGAAAAAAGAGTGTGCTTGCTCGTTTAGTTCATTTGTGCCTAGGCTACAGCCATGCCAACCAAACGAATACGCACCAACATGCCCTAAACTCCTTCTCATGCTGATCGTTTCTCATAATGTCATGCCCACCCCAGCTGCAATCCCATGCGCCCATCCTGCTATGCGCCAAAAACCAAAACTGAGCAAATGTCCCGGAGAAAGTATCGATGCCTGAAGACCGGTTAGCATCATTCTAAAGGCCGATGTTGGCAAATGAAGTTGGTAAAGATCGTGATGCTCAGAGAGAAGATTATGACTCGACATGTTCCAACTCAAGATGCATACTCATAGAGCTGCCACACCTCGGCCGGATTTCCGTCTAAGGATGACGATACAAACGGATCTCATCATCGCATTGGGTGGGTGCACGGGGAATGCTGGCTCATTGACTTACCATTCAAAGGCTTCTTCTTAAAAACTCGAAAGCAGATCCCGTCAATCATCGTAGGATATCCGCCGTCGCTCCGAGGCATTTCTTTGCTCGGGCAGCCCATTCTCTTCCTCTCCGTAGTCCAGCGTGGACAGGCCCGCCCCAACAACGTCCCAGGTTCGCTTGCGCAGATCGACCGGCTCCTCGTTGCCCTTGTTCTTGCCCCGTCTTCTCTTTTTCTTCTTCTTTGCGGCGGCCAAGGGCGTCGAGGAAGACAGCTCGCCTTCCGACAATTGACCCTCGTCGTCAAATTCGGTGTCGGGCGCTGTCGCTTTTCTGATCTTTGTCGATTCTCGCGCGCGACGCAGCGCCTCGAGCTCTGAATGGCGAAAGATGGCGATTTGCTCGTCTGTCAAAGTCCGCTTGACGCCGTCATGGTAGTAGCCCAGCGCGTCGCCTTCTTCGTCGTACGCTTCGGTATTTCCGTCTTCTCCTCCGCCGCCAAGCATGCCGTGCTGCTGCGCGGCATTGTCCGGCTGGAGGAAGTGGATTGTGAAATGCTCTGTCGAAGGCTGAAGGAAATGAGCGTTGTGGAAAGAATTCATTTCCGCCTGGGAACTTGTTAGCCTGGACCGAGACAACATATGAGAACATTGCACATACCTCGCTGATCTGAGGCACTTTCATCCTTGCAGGCGCCAAGCGCCTTGTTTCAATCTTCTCTTTTTTTTCCCGGAATAAATCTGGAGGAAGAGACCAAGTAGAGCAAGAACGTCACAGATCACGTGGGGGAAGAGGCCCAATTTTAAACGCGTTCAATTTCACGCGGCACCCCTTCAAATACGGATTACGCCGTCCTAAAAACCAGTCCAAACCCTTAACCCCCCAACTCCCAACTTCCAAAACAGCTAAATCCTTACCCTCACCGACCAATCCGTAATTACTAGCAGCTTAACCCTCGCTGCACGATCTGATCCAACGACTTACCTAAAAACCCACTCGCTGTACGCTTCTCCCGCCGTCTTAAAAGAAGCCTAGCTTTGAAACCCCGAAGCTCAGGCGCCGCAGTTCAATCAAGACTGGCTGAGAAGTGCCAACGCGCTCTGGAAAGCTCGAACAACCTCGGTGACTAGACGCATGTTAGCCACTCATGCGCATATCAAAGTGGTAATATGTGACATACGGTGCTTCTTCTTCTGTGACAAGCTCTGCTCCGCGATCCTAACATATCGCTCCCTGGTTTGGAGACTGCGCAGCATGGTTAGCATCTTCCAGTCCTGACTCTGTAAAGATCGGGAGCACCAACCGTTTGACGCCTCGCTCGGTGTCGTGGACCGATGCAGCAGAGGCCCAGACATTGAAATACTTGATGAGGTTCTCAAACTCGTCCAAGAGCTCCTGCTCGTCGTCGTTGGCCTTGGCAAGCGCTTCTTCGAACCGAGCCTCGAACTCATCCCAGTCGAACGGAGCAAGGTGTCCGGGCGTGCTGGGCGATCGCTCTGCCAGATCTCTTTGGCTGTTGATGCGATCCTTGAAGTCGCGGGGCTCGGGTGTCTTGAGCGTGCGGTTACCCTGGTCCATCTTCTCAAGACTCAGTGACGAGATAGCTTTTTGCTCCTGTTGCGGGGGCAAAACGGGCGACTCTGACTTTTCATCGAATGGCCCGTGTTTCGTGGGAGAGGATTGAGCTGAAACAGTTGCCATGGGCGCAGCAATGAAATTGAACCTTTTTGGGTGTCGCTGAAAGCAGGTGTAGCCTTTGCAAAGTCGTGCCTATTTTTGTTTGGCAACGTTGAGGAGGAAAGCGCGATGGTGAGAACTGCCGGTTTCGCAGCTTGAACGTCAAAGTCAAAGCCCGAGTGGATGAAGAGGTCCTTAGCCCAAACCCCGCATCGTGGGCGAACTGGATGCGACAAGAGATGCCGAGTCTCTTTTTTAGGTCGGAGTCGGGCTGATTGGTGTGTCTCTGTGGTTGATGAGCTGTCCGCGCAATGAGATGGCATCCGCGTCCTGATAATTGGATGGATGTGGCTAGCGCAAACTACCTTACCTACCTACGGGTTGTCCCGCGCGTTGTCACTTGATTCGGATTCCTGTCCGTAGTTCAGCGTTCTTTGGCGACGGAGCCAACAACCAGATTTACTTACTCAGCCTTCCCCAATCTTCACGCACCCGCCGTCACCACGACCAGTGTCGTCCATCGAGACGTTCATCGCTCACCCAAATGGGCCGTGGCTTGCTATGCCACGTGCGAAACCTCAGCGTATTTTTACGCCCCCCAGACTGTCAAGAAGATTTAGAACTCTCTGGGCATACAATTTCCCCATTGAATCGTGACGGGGTTACGAGGTCGTTTGACTGGCGGACCAGTCAAACAGTTCGTCGGATCAACATAGGTTGCAGCAACAGAAAGCTTGTTCATACCAGGTCCGGCTGAGAAAAGATCCTCCAATCAATATTTCCATCGCGTCCAGACCGCAAACTTCGAGTGGAAACCCAAACTTCAGTCACAACCTTTGGGACTGAATTCCGTTGGTAGGTAGTGGCGATTTGCACCAGCTCTCAGTGGCTGCTGCAATAGGGCGGGGCGGTGCGGGAGGTCTCGTGACTGGCTGGGCCACCGCAGCGGCTTTACCAAGCGCCCCCAGAGCTTGTTCATCTTGGAGCTTCGATGCGTGACCTCGACCGTGACCTTTGACCCTCGTGACAAAGATTGAGATTGCCATCCGCGCCTTCGTACCTTTTTCTCTCGTCGTAACAAACGCAGGTTGGGATATTCCGTGCTTGCTGCAAAATACCCTAATGTGCATCAGGCGACAGTTCACTTGCACCTTCCTGGAAGTGAATGAACAGCCCAGAACTTGAAGGTGCTGCCTGCCAGGCTTCGAGGCGATTCCGTCAGCTCCACTGATCAAACACCCTCTCGAATCTTGCGTCTCGCAGTTGAAATCAACACGCGCCAGACACACAACGCCAGATACCGAGGCGAGGATGAATTGCAGCATTTGTCACAGACCGCATGGAGCGAAGAAGCTCCCGTTTCTTTGCGCCGTCGATGCAAGGAATCGCCTGTACGAAAGCCGAGTCGAGATTGCCCAAGCCCTGATTCAGAATGAAGAAGCTGAATGGCAGGCTGGGCGGGTTTCGGATGCCCACGCCGCTTCGGTGTGCGAAGAGCAGGCCGCGCGAGACAGAACAAGCCAGATCATCGCCCAGGCTGATCGTCTCAGGGCCGAAGTTGATTCCGCGCGGAAGGAAATTGATGCAAAAAAGGATGCGATCACTCGCAGAAAATCCGATCTGCTATCCGTATCCTCTGGCTCGGCAGCAAGACGATCTCGGCAGCTTGAGGAGACGGAGAGGTCATCGCAGCGGATCAAGTTCATGTGGAACCGCAGCGCTGAGACCATGGCGGGGACGAGGGCATTCCTTTGCGAAGAGGCCGCCAGACTCTATGGACTTCGCCAGGTCAAAAAGGGTAACACCAAACGTTATGAGATTGGCGGGATTGAAATCATTGACCTCCATGCCATGAACAGTGAGTCTTCGCCCCCCGATAACTTGGAGACGGTTCACAAGCTGATAGACGTTGCAGATGTTTCCCCTGAGCTTGTATCGACGTCACTTGCCCACATCGCCCACATCCTGGTTCTGGCATCTCATTACTTGGCTATTCGTCTACCAGCAGAGATCACTCTTCCTCATCGTGATTACCCGCGGCCGACTGTATTTTCCCTTGTGTCGTCGTATAGGCATGGCGATATTGCGTTTCCGGGGTCGGCTGATGGCCCTCAGCTCCCATCTAGCGTAGGCGATGGCCATACTGGACATGTTCCGCGGCCTCGACCCTTGTTCATCGACAAGCCGCTTTCCTCGCTGGCAAAGGAAGATCCGCCTGCATATTCGCTCTTCCTTGAAGGTGTCGCTCTCCTAGCATACGACATTGCCTGGGCGTGCTGCTCCCAAGGAGTCTCTTTCGGCGACAAAGACTCTTATGAGGACATCTCCAACATGGGCCAAAACCTTTGGCGACTCCTGATTGGCGACCAGGTGCATCGGCGATCTGTGGAGCCTACGTTCCCCGTGTCTCTCAATCCTTCGAGCAGCGGTCCGAGAGATGAAGAGAACCCCGACATAGCGAAGCCAAAGACGATGATCGGTCGCTGGTCACACGGAACGACGCATTCTTTCTTAGGAGGCGCAGAAGGCGCGGAGTTGACTCGAAACTTCAAGATTCTGTCGCCGCTGAAACTGGTTGATCGGCTTAAGAAACGACTTTCCAGCGAGGCCCCGATGCTGGAGTGGGAGAAGATCGAGGGCCATGAGATCGAGGACGGTTTCGAAGATGGAGTCTTGGTTCGAGGACATGGGAGTGACAGGTCCCGGGTTGGAGCTGGTGCGGACAGCATTATGACTGTGCAGACAGTTGGCACGAGTGCCGGTGGTTCTGACAACGGTAATCCGACACGAGGAATTGGTAACAGCGGCTGGACGAAGGTGAAAACCCGGTAGACGGTCGAGACAGCTGGTAGTCGATACAAATAATGCTTCGGAGCAGCAAAATCCAACTGCAACTTTGTGGCCCACCCTCCCTTTCTTATTGCCCACAAAATACTCAAACAGCCGTAGGTCAAGGCGGTAACATGAAATCCGCGAACTCGATAAGGCTTGCCATGCGGATGCCCCCCACCCACCCTGCCAGACAGTAGTTCACCAAACGAGGTTGGCACTACTCGAGCCGCTACTCTTCCCGTGGTTCAACCATCCACTCGTCGTTTGGATTAGCTTCCGCCTCAATCTCCGCATTAGTCCTTTGCGGCCTAGAAGCGGGACCCAGACCAGAAGAGGAAACCGGAGCTGCAGCGGAAGCGGAAACCGTTGGCCAAGATGGACCACTCTGCAGTGTAAATACGAAGCCCGAGGTCTGGGGCGGCGGCGGTTGTTGAATGGGCGACGGGGAGACGTTTCCACCGAACTGGAAACGCTGCCGCGCGGCTTCTTCAGCATCGGCTTTCGCCTTAGCCCTGTCTGCATTGGCTTGCAAAGCTGCTCTATCTGCATCGGCCTGAGCCTCCTCCTCGGCCTTAGCGGTATCGGCCTCCTTCTTCCCATTGGCGTTCACGGGCTGGGGAGAATCGGGTTTATTCGCTTTGTTTTGGAGCTGAGAGCGGACGCTTGGCCTCAAGTCTTGTTTAGTCCGTTTTGGGGGCTTTTTGAAAAACATCGCAGCATCAGACTTCAGCTTTCGAGGGGGTCTAGCCGAATTCGACGGAGTTGAGGGACGACGGTTGGAAACAGTAGGCGTTTGAGTGCGCGTCGAGGAAGGTTGACTCTTTTGAGTCACACGTTCTTGATCCTCACGGAAGACCCTGAGCGCCAGGTCTTCTTGCTCAGTTGCCGCTGGTGCTTCCGATACTCGCTTAGCACTGGCATCTGGCTTGTCCATACTGTCGCTATCATCGTCACTGTCGTCGTCGATATCCGAACCGGGAAGATGCTCGTCATTATCTTTGGGCTTCTCCTTGTCGATGGACTGCTCCTTTCCATCGAAGCCAGCCCCAAGGCCGTTGCCGTCGGACCCGCTAACCTCGGAGGACTCATCAACACACCCGTCCTCCACGGCCGTGTCCTCCACAGATGTGTGATCTTGCACCGTCGGCATTGCTTCGTCAGTAACCTCCTCCTCCAAGGGGGTTTTCTGATCTGGCGCCACTTTATGGATGCGGTTATCCTCCACGGTTGTGTGACCCTGCACCGTCGGCATTGCTTCGTCAGTAACCTCCTTCTCCAAGGGGGTTTTCTGATCCGGCGCCACTTCATGGGTGCGGTTGTCCTCCACGGTCGTGTCTTCCACAGTTGTGTGACCCTGCACCGTCGGCATTGCTTCGTCAGTAACCTCCTCCTCCAAGGAGCGTTCCTGCTTTGGCGCCACTTCATGGGTGCTGCTGGACTCCTTAGAGGTTGCCGTTGTGGTGTCGGTCACCGCTGCCTGTGGTGCACCAGTGTGTGACACGCCTCTCAAGTCTATAACACTTTGGGCCATATCAGCCAAGAACTTTGTGATCGAACTGACGTCAAGGGTAAGGAGTTTCTTGATGTCCTGGGAAAGGAGCTTCGAGAATATATCGACGTGCCAGGTATGGAACTGGAACCCCGTATACTGAGCGAGCTTTCGTAGAAGTACCATCTTCTCCGTGTTCGCATCGTAGGCGCATTTCCGGGCCAGAACATAGAATCTCGTCGAGCGGCGGTCAAGACTGAGAAACCACGACTCTCTGCCCTGGACATGGCACCACATATACTGGGCGAAGTTGTAATCGTGAGGGCCGTTATACTCCAGTCCAATACGTATCATGACAGCGGCATGCAACTTTCGACGGACTTCAACCGCTCTCGCAGCTTTCTCCCTGTTCCTCCGTAAAAGCTTAAACCTCAACCGCCGCCTGCGTTTGACCTCGACACCAAGCTGCGCCTGTGACACACGGCTCATGGCCTTGGACCTGCAGTTGACCTTGGGATGGGCCGGGGGAGGGAACGATACGGTCGGGTTCGTAACTGATGTGTTGGCCATGGCGATATCACCAACCGGATGAAGATCCATGATAATAGGATCATCATCTATGTCGGGGAAGCGGGGCATGGGAGACAGGCCAAGAGAGAGTCTTGGGTCGATGCCCAAAATCTTGCGAGCTGGGGTTCGGAGACTCACGTCGTTAATCGGCTGGGCGTACGCGGGGGAGACACCAAAATTTCCGTCCGCAAAGCCGGGCCTGCGAAAGCCGAGCAGCGGGCACCTGGTAAAGCTTTGGCGAGGTTGAGGCAAGCGACCCTGTGGCTGGGGACGAGGCTGCCGAGGCTGCGGGTTGAACGTGACATATTTGGGCGGTTCCAAGCGCGCAAGCCGAAATTTGATGTCACAGTATTCGTGCTCCCGAATTTCGACTTGGTCCTCGAGCTCCTTGACGATCTCCGCGTTCACGAAGTTGGTATACTTCAGCGACTCAAGAGTCCGGCTTTTGCAAACAGCAACGTAGTCGGTGCGCCATAATAGGCGTTCCCACACAGAAGACCGCGGGTACGTCGTGCTAGATTGACGCTTCGCCTCACGTTCGCTGTACGGACTCGGGCAAAGCTTCCGGTGGGTCGGGTTATCCGGAAGGAGCTTGAACTGTGCGAGAGAATCCTTGAACAGCCTGTCGACTTTAGAGTTCAGATCAGCGATGGTCGAAAACAGCTCTCGGTCCCGAGATCTGAGTCCGGCCATCGCGTTTTCTTGAGCCCGACGGAGATCAGGGTTCTCGGTATAGACATCTACCCAGCTTTCGAACCAGGAAGAGAGCAGGCCAAAGTTCCTCTTTGCCGGGATGACCAGGGCGACAGAGAGGATATTGGCGATATAAAGGCCGAAGCCTATGAGTTGCCGCCGAACGGGTGCGACACTCCAGCCAATCAACGCTTGCCGGGGCCTCGTCACTTTAGACCACTTTATGGCCTTCTAGACCTTCGAGCAGAAAAAAGCGACTGGGGCGATGACCAGCAGAGCGAGAAAGGCGAGGAGGACATGATCTCCGGAGGAGAGTCCCGAGAGCTCAGCGCAGAATTGCGGGATGAACTCGCCAGTGTCGGCAAGACCGTCGGTCACCGGGGCGACGAAGTACCGAAGGGCGGCGGTGATGACGGTGGCTGCGGCGAGTGACAGGCGACCAGCAGCGAGGAGGGAAGAGCGCGCTATGACAACGGGCGCGGAGGTGCAATCGAGGGGCGGCTCTTTGAAAACAAAGAGGAAGCCGACCAACGACGCGGCGAGAAAGAGGGCGGCAAGCGCCAGAAAGCACAACACAGCGGAATGCATCGCAAATCAATCCCAATTTCGATGGGAGGAAGGGGAGGAGGATCAGAGGAAAGAGGTCGAAATTGGTTCAGGTGGCTCGGTCGCTAGGCGAAATGCTTGTGCTCGTTGAGGTTGCTGAGTGATGTGATCACGGAAATTGCGCTGTGTGTTAAAGAAGAAAGGAAAGTGTGGGCGAGAGAAGGCAGTAAGGAGATCTATTTGTACTCTGGCGGGCTGCCTATTATTTCTCGAAATGGCTGGTGGGGGAAGGCACGCCAGCTCTGGAATATTTCACCGTGTAATCATTGAAGCGTGTGCCCTGCCCAACCCTGCCCTAACTGGAGGTGCCCTCCCGACCTGCCACAATTCAGAAGGCCGCCCCCATCTCCAAAGACTCCACGCAAGATGACGGCGTCTTTGTGTGTGTATCACGTAGTTCTAGACGTAAGCTAGGGATGTTGATCCAATTCGCTCCGCAAATATGTCTCGCCCTGGGACCTCCATGAGGGCCAGGTTCTTCCCCAGTTGCCTTGAAATTGAAGGTCGTTCATATCATCGCCATTGTTCTGCCTTTGCTGTGGTTGCCATCCATGTCCTTGCTATTGCTGCTATTATGGTCATCACTATCGTATTGTATATATCGGTGACATCCCCACATGAATTTCGGAAAGACAAGACGCTCAGCAAGTCCTGCCCAGCAGCCGTCCATTCCGACTATCTATAGTCGTCCAGTCTATCATGGCATAACACATTGGAATGGAAGCCCATAGAGTTTGCCCTCAGATCCATCAGTAGCAGTTGGTCACGCCATGGACGTCTTGTCAGCGTCAAAAGGCGGCAGAAGTAAGAGAATGAACAAAATGAAGTTATTTCCAAGCGAGACATATTTCAATACAACCCCAAAACGCCGCAGATATTAATTCCACAGAAAAGAAATCAATGCCATGGTCATACCAAAACCGCCTTCCAACGGCCACCGCAGGTCCCCCCCCCCAGCGCCCAGAAGCCATACTCTACAAACCCAACTCGACTCACCATCATCCCCCACCATAACACCTCCATTTCAGTCTTCCCAGACCTAGAATATTGCCTCAGAAACCCTCTGCATCCAAAATAAGTCCAAAATTCCCATCCCAACTGACCAACTGAGGCCAAGTCATGGAGAAAAGGGGGTTTGTTGACATTGGTCTTGGCAGGCCAGGCGTCGAAATAAGCTCCCGCCTCATCTCCGCATTTTGCTGCAGCGCCTCAGCCGCACCCGCAACCCCACACCCGGAGCTGTGACGCACCACACCTCCACTCGCCATGGTGAGACTCGTGTGCGCGTAACACAAAGGGAAGCAAATGACGGACGTTGGTTGATTGTTGGAAACTGGAGTTGGAAATATATTTACACACTTGGTTGCATGCGCGGTCGCGTGCATACAAAATGTCTATGATTTTGGCATAAGGTACTAATCCTGCCTCCAAAAAGTGTGATCTGTCCAATCGGCAAAATGAGGGCCAAGTTGTTTTCAACATTTAGGGCTATGTCTAGACCAGGTGTGCATCGTCTGTGGTACCTACTATGATATATGGCAGACTGCACAATCAACATGTCAGAAAGAGTCAAAACAATCACAATATTCAGCGCAATCAAATCGTGCTCGCATTCATCCAGGTCTGTCATTAAGGGTATCGAGTCATACTCCTCCATTTCCATCCGCCTATCCACCCATCCAGAATCAAAAAAGCACCACCCTAACCCAAATATAGCAATGCTCGCTTCAGCTCCCTGCTGCCTTATTTCTGCCCCTGGGTAGCGGCCGCCTTCTGGCCTCTAGCCAATAGCTTTCCATGGAGCTCCAAGACTGCATCGCCCCATGCTGATATCTTGCCCCGACCCTGTTCCCCATCACTACCCACGACACGCCCACCCAGCTTGCCGGACAAGAAATCTGTCATCTTGGCAGCATTGAACGGCTCACCATACACGACCCTAGCCGCCGACGTGACCGAGACTTCGACACCATCCACGCTTGGAATGCTCTGCAGTGCAATCATGACCTCGACGCGCGTCTGAAGCGGCACGAGAAGGACAGACGACTTGATGCTGATCGCGGTATCCGACGTCTTTGCGACCTTGGTAGGAAACGTTAGGTTGAGAAACCGTACTTGATCAGCAACCGTGTTGGCCTTGTCCCAGCCGGCGCTCACCGCCTTAAGCAAGCTGCTCACCGGCGTCGTAGACTGTGGCAGCCCTCGCACATGGTCGCGGATGCACTCGAGGAAGAAATCCTTTTCGGGCGTTGAAGGCACTGGCTTTTGCTCCCGGTTGGCGGCGATATACCACAGATCAATGTGCGACGCTTGCTGTCCCTTCTTTTGGCTTGTCTGCTGAAACGCAGAGATGTCAAAGACGAGCTCTACCTCGCGCTTGTAGCGCATAGAGATGGTCGTTCCCGAGATACCCGTGACAGCCCAGCCATGTTTCTTTTCTAACTCGTCGTTTCGGGCTGTGGAAATGTTAGTTTGTGCCTTGCAGATAAGGAGGGCTGGTGTGCCTGCTAGCTTACCCTTGCTTGCGCTGATCTCAGTCGAACTCCAACCTCGGCACTCTTCCCGAGTCTTGTCAGCCTCCTTGATCTCCTCGAGGCATTCCTGTTTTTGCCCCGTCAGAGTCTTGATGCCTTCCTCTGACTCCTCGAGCAAGTTGCGCAGCTCTGCAATCCGTTTTGTCCTCTCGGCGATGCCCGCGTCCATCGACGCTAGCTCGTTGCGGGCTCTTTGAAGCTCCTCCGGGTCGCAGTCAGCCAGTTCTCGTGCAACAGCTTCGAGATCATCCTGTTCTGTCTCGAGAGCCTCTAGCTGCTTGGCCATAGCTGGAAGGATCGAGTCCAGAAGATCCTGCTTCGTCTGGAGGACATTGCCGTCGCTCTCCATACCGTCCGAAATCTGCAGAAGCCCCTCACTAAGACCTTCCTGTAGCCTCATGCGCCACTCATACCACATGGCTTTGCTGAGAAGTCTTGCGTGGCTCTTGACATTCTTAAACTGGTTATCCATGAGAGTTTTGAACTCAGGAGAGGCAGTCATGTATTCTCGGAACAGAGGGGGATTCTCCACGAATGTCTCGGTTTCAATCTCCCGAACAATTCGGCGTCCTTCCGATATGTACTTTTTGAGTTCGCGACACGACTAGACTCGAGTCAGCAAAGCATCTTTGGGTTGCGATCACGCTCAACTTACATGCTGGTACAACTCCAACATGGGCACTGTGCATGCGCCAGCGACCACGCACTTCTCAAACGAGACATCTTTGTCGTCATCGGAAGCCGAGCTACCCCTGGGCGCACTTGGCACAACGGTGTGCCTTCGCTTGGTAGTGGTTAACTCCATGAATCGAATGCTCGTCATGTTTAGAAAATCCTGAAGGTGGATCCGCTCTCCATCGTCGTCCTGCTGCATATCCAGACCATCTGCGTAAACTGTGTGATCAAAGTCCATAGTGTTCGTAGGCTGGTCATCGACAAACTTGAATCGGCCCTGGCCCATCGGTGTGGTGGCTTTCTGTGGCGATGTTATCATGGTAGGAGTAGCCGACTCTGCTGTTGGCCTTTCGGCACTTCTAAGACCAGCACGGGTCTTTCGTCCGGTGGTGGTTTCCGCCTTGGAAGGTGGCGATGGCAGCTTGACACTCTTCACAGGGCTGCCTTGATGGCCCTTAAGCCGCTTCACGCCACCACTGTCCTCGTGCTCTTCGTCCTCAAGGTCTGCAAGTTCCGCAGGCCGTTTCCCCAAAACACCCCGTGCACTACCTACGTGGAGGCTCTTACGGCCGCGGAGGGGATTCTTTTTGGGGCTAAGGCCCTGAATCATTTCTTTCAGGCTCAGGGTGAGCTCCTGGCCCTCCTGAGCTCCGTCTGCCTCCCGCTGTAATATACGGCGGCTGTTTTCTTTCTTCTCCTCATCTTGCCGCTCCTTATCGATCTCTGCCTCCATAGCTCGGGGGTCAGCGAAGGCTACTGCGCGTCGGGTGTTGCTCGTCTGCCCGGGGATAAAACTGATGGCTGCGTCTCCAATTGATCCCCTGCGGTCGAAGATCTGGGCAACCTTTGGCGAGCCTAGTCCTGGCCGATCCGCCCCAACCCCCGAGAATCTTCGACCTTGGGGCGTCAAAACGACACGTGGGGTACTGGCACCGGTGCTGGGATCTTGGTGGAAGAGCTTCTTTGACTTGGATGGTGACCGCGGCGTGGTTTTGACGGGCGATGCCGAACGGACCGGCGAACTGGATCGGCTGCCTATCATTGCTGGAGGAGTTTTTGTCTGTGTTGGAGTCCGAGACTTGGCTGCCGAGCCTCTTTTGGGGGTTGACTCTTTTGCTGGCGAGCTACTTGCTCTGTTTGCTGATTTTGCCGTTGGTGAAGTAGAACGCGACGGGCTCCTGCGGAGACCTTTCCCTTCAAATGTGGCAACCTCGGGGCTGCCATTCTCATTTGCAGATGGGCACCGCCTAGGCGAGAGTGGGAGCTCGGCTGAAACTGTCACCGAGGGATCTGGAGCATCCGCCTCTAGTTCCATAGCCTTCCTCGCTGCGGACCGTGTGTCGAAAACGGATGAGGACTTGAGAATGCCGCCAACAGCCATGGTCATATCCATTCCCATAGTCTCGTCGCCGTCCTCCTCCGTCGAGTCTACTGCGGGTAAAATCCGCCCAACAGCGACCGTCATATCCATCACAGAGTCCTCACCATGTTCAGGGGCAACGGTTCTCCGCCTTGCGTTCGGGGCAAGAACCGCCCCTAAAACATTCCCAACGGCGGTTGTCAGCTCCATAGACATGTCCTCGTTGCTGTCATTGGTTAGGTGGCTCGCATCAAAGATTCTGCCGTGATTGATGCCACCAACAGCTGTTGTGAACTCCATCGTTTCCTCGCCAAACGAGGTAGTATCGTCAGCAGCTTGTCGAGGGGCTTGCTTGATAGATTTTCGACGTGTTTGCGGGTTTGGTTTTGAGATTATGCCACCTAGCGCCTTGGTCACATCCATAGACATGTCTATTTCCATCTCCTCCCCTTCATCTTCCTCCTCATCTATCGGGGATTCCTTTGGTCGAAGAATACCGCCAACAGCGTTTGTGATGTCCATATCCATCTCCATGGTCATCTCCACATCTGATCCCTGATCGTTGTCATCGGCTGCTGCTTGCTTGATCTCCTGGGTCGCATTCTCCGTAGAGGGTGTCTTTCGTCCCCATCCTGCAAAGCCGGCAATGACTTCCTCCTCTTCGTCATCATCGACACGACGTGTGGCCGCCCTCTGGGTTGCTAGCCGAAGGTTTTCGTCCAGATCTCCGGTAGATTCGCCGCTGAACGTATAGTGGGATGCTATCGATGCCGATGTCATCTCCTCGGCTTCCACTGTCATCATAGTACCATCCTCTTCATCCTCGTCGCTCGAGTCGGTCATTTCTTCTCCATGGATTTCAGTGACGCCGTCAGCATGCTCAAGGTCCGAATCGTAGACCGTAGAGGCAATTGTATCATCCTCGTCGTTGCCGTACATGGAAGCTGCGCCCGAGCTGCGCCGGTGCTTCCTTTGGTGCAAATCTCTTTGGTTGGCCGGGGACTCGGAGACAGGTTCATCAACGTGCTCTGGCGGGGTAGATGGAGGCTCGGAGGCATCCGACCCGTGGTGCTCCTCTGGCCGAGGCACGGGAGACGGCGCAGCAACAGAGGATGCGCGACGTGTGGAGTCGGTGGAAGTTGTTGAGTCCTGCATGTACTCAACCTCATGGAAGGTATGCAGCGTGGCTTCGGCGGCGAAGGACACTCTGCGGTTGGCTAACGACTTCCTACGAGCCTCCCGGCGGTCCTTGATTTCCTTCTCCATCTCGGCCCGCTCCCGTTCTTCGCGCTCGCGGGCAGTGGCTTGCTGCTCCTCCTCAGTACGCAGAGCTACCTTGGTCCCTGCCCCGCTCCCCTCGCCAGCTGTGTCGACGCCACTACCTGGCCCCGAGGATGTGGTTGACTTCTTGGGCTTATGGGGCGGGATGTCTGGAAGGAGGGGCATCGTCGGCTTCAGGATCGATCGCGGGGGCGGTCGTGAGGGGACAGCGAGAGACTGTTTACTGAGTTAATGACGAGAGCGCATCTGCGCTGGTCGGTAGTTGGGACATACCACTCTGCGATTGCCGGCGCCAGATTTGAGGATGTCGAGGCCACCAGGTCCCATGCTTTTACTTCTCAGCTTCTTTCGACTGGCGGCCATGGTGCTGCCGAGATCGACCGTTGCGTTTTCCTTGTCGGCTGGCTTTCGTGATGATGAAGGACCGCCAATCGACTTGCGCGTCCTGCGCGTCGCGGGCAGCGTGACTTCACCTTGCGACGACATATTTTCACGATTGTGTCGTGCACCGGTGAAACTTGGTGCTGCTATGGAGAACGCGATGAATTGTGAACTAAGTGCAAGTCTCGACTTGATGACGCGACGTGACAGGGGACTTAGTGCCAGGGGCTCATTGCCGATCGAGGGGCAGCTGTTTACGGCATCGGGGCTGCTGATTGGTTGCATTAAGAACGATGTCAATAAAGCCAAGCTCCAGCGCACTAGCCACCGCCCCTAATACATTGTGGCGGAGTGGGCCCCCAACTTTCCAAAGCTCGGACTCTTTCTGTGGCTTGCGCTTCCACACTTTTTGATGTGAGCCCCAAAAAATCAATCCCCAGCTAGCAAAATTCGCGGATTTTGATTTTGCTTCGACACCACAGATTGCACGACACATCACATCTTCGGCAACGATAAACCGACAAGATGGCCACCGAACTGACCGTGCAGAGCGAGCGCGCTTTCCAGAAGCAGCCTCACAGTGAGTTTGGCCTCTTCGAGAGCATTAGCAAGGCCAGCTGCCGCGTGCGCAACTCGCCGCGGCAGCCGATGGCAGGGACGACAAGGCACTGACACTATCACCAGTCTTCCTCAACAGCAAGACCAAGGTCAAGTCTGCTCGGCCGGGCAAGGGTGGCCGGAGATGGTACAAGGACGTTGGCCTGGGCTTCCGCACCCCCAAGACCGCTATTGAGGGCCAGTACATCGGTACGTGAATAGCGGATCGCTCTCTCCAACCCGCCCGATTCCGAGCCGCCTCGCGATGGCGATTGCCGGCAACTCGGGCGGGCAGTGGAGGGAATGGAGAAGTGGTGCGAACAGAGGTTAATTGGTGACTTTGCAGACAAGAAGTGCCCCTTCACCGGTCAGGTCTCGATCCGTGGCCGTATCCTCACCGGCTCCGTCGTCTCGACCAAGATGCACAGAACCATCATCATCCGCCGCGAATACCTCCACTTCATCCCCAAGTACAACCGTTACGAGAAACGCCACAAGAACCTTGCCGCCCACGTTTCCCCCGCTTTCCGTGTTGAGGAGGGTGACCAGGTTACCGTTGGCCAGTGCAGACCCCTCAGCAAGACTGTACGTTGACCATGCACACGAGGCGCTCCTTAGAGACGACGCGGTGGGAATCTAAAACTAACGCGATTCATAGGTTCGGTTCAATGTCCTCCGCGTACTACCCCGGACTGGCAAGACGGTGAAGTCGTTCACCAAGTTCTAAAGGGTTGGGCGTTTCATTGGGCATTTCTGGCGTGGTTTGCTTTGAGGGCTTGAGCTTATCAGAAACGGGACGGCCGGCAGGGAAAAGCTGCTCGAGCACGACATGTGTCATAGAGGCAGTTCTGAATGAAATCCGCCAAGTGAACTTTTATGAGCAAAAACAGCATGGTAATGCTGCTGCTTGCAAACTGTGAGCTAGCTGGGGATAGGTTACCCGTGATAGGAAGCACATTCTTGTGAACATAGCATTGGTGACATAACAAAACCCAGGCCGGATGCAATAATCAATCGTGATCTTTTGGTGACAAGCACAGCTGATGCTCTTGTAGCTCTGTCTACATCCTCAAGCTCCTCGGATTAGTTGATTTTAACATCCACAATACGGAGGGAATCTAATATGTCCACAATACCGAAGCATTCCAGTTCTGACTTGCGGTAGCTGAACTCTTAGAGGCCCCAGTTCAGGACCGTCGAAGGTGTTAGTACCAATACTTTGGAATGAGAGAATCTTTCAGTTAGCTTTAGTCCATGACGCCCATGTGCGGAAAGCTATGTTCTTATTTTGTTCCCAACAGCGACAAGTCCCAGCAAAGTACATGCAAAACACCCCACTACACTCCTCAACATCAAGTATACTAGTCATACAAAATTCGGTCTTTGTTTAAGTCTACGACGCCTCTGACTCAGGGCTGTACTCCGAATGTTGGTCATCATCATCGGTGAAGCTGACCTACATCACATCCCCCGGCGTGTTCCCTCCAGATTGTTCGACACCGTGAAATGCGTCGCCAAATGCTGAGTCCTCAAGGTCCATATTCAAGTCGCCAAGGCCACCTGCGTCGTCAACACTGGGCGGATCGTAGCCTGCAAGAGCATCTCCCGCTGTGTCGAGATCGCCCAGTGAGCTAAAGTCGTTATTATCGCCGTCAAACCCAAGTCCATCGGCTGGTGTCTGCGCGGCCGAGGTAGGCTTGCTCGATGCAGCAGCCTGGGCGCCAGATTCATCTCCGACGGCTGCGTTGGCTAGCTCGACAGACCCAGCAGCTGCGCCTAAATTGCCAAAGGATGCTGGTGATCCGCCCCCCTTAGGCACAACCACCCAGTCGCCACTACCAGTCCCCTGATCCGGAGCAGTGGTGTTAGCCTTCGGGAGATCCGCATCATCCATTTTGACATCATCACCGATAGCCGTTAGTGGCTGCGATGTAGGTGCCTGCACTGGAAGAGGAGATGGAACGTTGAGATTCGCCGGTGTAGCAGCGCTCGATGGTATGGCTGAGAGGTGAGGCTGCGGCGTCGGGAAGTTGTTGATAGGCGTGGAAGTGGACGAGAAGCCCGTATGCATCTGATCAAGCAACCCAGCAGCTGTACCGCCCATGTCAATATCGGAATCGCCAATCATAACGCCGCTGTTCTGTGAGCCAGTATGTGATGGTTGTCGTGACATAGAAGCAGAGTGTGCGTTAGCAGCAGCTTCTGCTTGCAACTGCGGTGGCTGTTGTACGAGCTCCGGCTCAGGTTCCGGGACAGGCTCTTGGTAGCCCCCCTCCTGGACCCGGCAGACATCGCGAACGACCGCTGCACGTCTGCCGACTGCCTCCTCTACACGTGACATGATATCGTCAATGTTCTTGGACTGATATTGGCTTAAACGGCCCAGCCCTTCGTCGTTGTCCTCAAGTTTTCCCTCAAGCCGCCAAAATTCAGGGCCTGTTTCCTCCGTGGCAGATCGCAGCTCCTGTTCTGCGTGCTTTGTGGTAGCATCTCCACCCAAAGCTTCCAGCATCTTCTCGTGCTGCTCCTTCATCTGGGCAATCTCAGCTTTATGAGCCGCAGCCCGTTCCTCGACGCGGGCCTTGAACAACGCAGCAATTTCTGGGTCCAGATGACCAGTATAAGGCTTCTTGGGTCCCAGTTCCCAGTTCCCAGTGCCCTGCGACTCGAAAACACCATCCGTGAGGGATGCGAGCTCGCCCTTGCGGCCGAGCCCAAGATCCGCCACTTCGATCTGACCAATGCGATACGGCGACGACAGTATCTCTTCCATCCATTCATGGTTTTGTCGGTAGCGGTGAATGCTCATCTCCTGAGGAGTGAGATGGTCAAACATGTCGCCGCGTGAGATATCCTCATCGTCGTCAAAGATGCTGTCCATGCCAGGAAATGGGGCACCCATCATCTGAGGCGGGTGAGCGGCACCTTGTCCGTGACCGCCCCTCCGCTTGGGTGTCGGTCCAACACTGGGCGTGGGGTGCCCGGGATGTGGCGGGTATGCCATGGCTTGTGGGACATTGCGGTTTGGCATTGGCGGCGGGTAGATGGATTGGCCGCGAGCAGGCAGTGGGACATGCGGCCAGTTGATGCGATCCGAGAGCATGAACTCCTTGCGGGCAATCTGACCCATCACGAAAAGTTGCGCGCGAATGTTCATTGTCTGCTGCATCAGAGGAGTAACAGGCAGCATGGTGACCGGGAGCCTATCTCCCTTTTCGCTTGGCCCATAGTGGACAATCCATAGGTTGGGGTCGACCTGGGGGATGTTGCCGCCCTGCACCTGACTGGGAACGAGACGGAACCGTCTCCGGGAGTGGATGGCGAACTGTTCACCAGGGCGGTATCCAGCCCGTTGATACCATATATCAATTGCCTGGTTCAATCGTCAGTATGCCCCGGCGCAAGCGGGAATCCAAGAACGTTAAGAAGAGCTGAGGTTTCGTACCAGGCCGTTGCCAATCTCGTTGCGGAAGAAGGTTTCGGGTGACGTCCACACATATCCATCGCTGGCGAAATCATTATTGCGGCGAGCTGAGGGTTGCCATGTAAGGAATATCGATCCATCCTGGGGGGCGTCCAGGTATGTCCAAAAGAAAGGTGCCGTATCGCGCGCGATCTTAGGCGCTGCCATCAACCATTTCTGAACATCCTGAAGCTCAACCCTCGGCATCAAGGCATATCGGTACGTCGAGAGTAAATGCACGTGTGGGAGCTGTTTGCGGAGCCGGTTAGCGACTTTGCGACGACGCGACACCAACCTGCCACCACTGGGGACCGGAATGGCAACTTACCAGGTCGCCGTGAACATTCTGGCTGGGATCTGCGGCAGCCATTGCTACAAGTGCTCGTTTGCAAACGACAGTCGTCAAGGTAATCCGAGATAATTTATGGCGACGCGACCATTTCACTGCGTTGATTGGGGTGGTGGTTCGATTGCGAGCTAGGATCAGTGATGCTAGCCCTGTGGTGTTCAGCCTCGTCGCGAGCTGGAACTTTTGAGTTTGCGCCGGATCGCGCGCGCGTTGGGGTGAAGGTGGAGACATAGGTCACGTGATATGACTGCGCATCCTTCCCCGAGCCCTGACACCAGGCAACTTTCATGTGCAAAGACAGTTCGAAACCATCCGGTCAGTTTATAATGTGCAGCATTCTAGGTGGTCAGGGGCCCATCCAAGGATTATCAAACAGCTTGAGCTTTCCATTCTGGCCTTAATAGCTCTGATGACGCAGTTTCTATCTGTGTATTCTACGTCCCTCTCGCTTAAGCTGCCATTTGCGCAAACCACAATAGATCAAAGCCCATATCACCATTTTTTTTTACGCAGAGTAAGTCGATGCCGACACGTTTCCGCCACGACCGGTCCAGTTCACGTGGATATCCTTACCCTCGGGATACTTGGCGTTGGCAGCCTCCGGCTTGATTCTGAAGGTGTGGGCGCCGAAGTAGTCGCGCTGCGCCTGGAGGAGGTTGGCGGGAAGATCCTTGGTGCGGTACCCGTCGAACCACGACAGGGCGGTCGAGAAAGCAGGGGCCGGGATACCGAGCAGAGCAGTCTTCGACACAACGTCACGCCAACCGGGCTGCGCCTTGTGGATGGCCTTGTTGAAGAAACCATCGAAGAGCAGGTTCTCCAGGTCGGGGTTGTT
>Ga0247760_1000062_pt1:0-37500 | contig 96832 bp, 45 predicted proteins | sample UWRJL171409R4_FD_179936 | JGI IMG/M metagenome (GOLD analysis project Ga0247760, IMG submission 179936) | Plant litter microbial communities from Arlington Agricultural Research Station in Wisconsin, United States - UWRJ-L171-409R-4 | ecosystem: Environmental > Terrestrial > Plant litter...
AGATGAAGGAATTGGACGAAAATTATCGGCATTCTAGTATAATTGAAGACGGAGAAGAGGATCACGTAGTTTTGTTATTTTTATTGTATTTATTTATTTTATTATTTTAATGTTATTATAAAAAGATTAAAATTATTGTTATTATTAAAACGGTATTATTATTTTAAGGTTATGTTATGATAATTATCTTAAGAAATGACATCAGGTTAATCTTTATAATTATTCTTCTATTTATTCATATAATAGATTATTTATATTCCCTGTTATTATTATTATGAAATAGTAATAATTTAATTCAAGTATATTATGGTACTTATATTGTATAAATAATATACTACTATTACTATTTATTTATTTTACTATTATTAGGAATTATTTTGATATTTGGACCTACTTTTTCTTAAATGACTTAAGTCACGGCTGTGACTTGACTAGTGCCAAGGCTAGTCAAGTCAATTAAGTCAAGTCTGACTTAAGTCACTGCCCTGACTTGACTTGACTTGACTTAATTCCAACCCTGCTTATAAGTTTGTAAAGTGGTCTTACAATCTTTATAAAATATTTAATAAAACACTAACAAAAGTTTACGAAGCTGATAAAGGCTTATAACTTTTTCTAATTCTTTGGAATAAGTTAATTCCTGACTGCCACTGTCTTCTCCAGTTACATTTTAAGCTTTTTAAGAGTTACTTTAAACTTTAAATAGTTTAATTTTTAAACGTGGAAATGGCTTTTCTCTAGGTTTATTATTAACTTCGCTTTTTTAAAAGCTATTAAAACCTGTCATATATACTTTTAATATTCTTCTAAAGTTTTAAAATAAACTAAAACGTTGTTTAAATATATAAAGATAAACTTATTAAGGAAGGGATAAAGAACGCTGTTAATAAGACCTTAAAAGGTTATAAGGGTGTTTATTAATCTTATAAGTATGATATAATACTAGTAATATCTGTTATACGTCTAAAAGGCCGTCTTATATTCGTCCTCTTCCTCCACTTTAATATAATTAAACCCTATAGGGAAATTGAGACTGGAGAACTAATTTACTTTAATTATCTGTTTTTATATCTTTGTAATAAGTGGTAATAAGTAGCGATTCTTAATTATATCTTTATTTAACATTTGGTTATTAATAACTATATAAAGCTTACCATCTCCCTTCCTTAAGACGACTAGCACTAAATACCCTGTTAGGGATTAGGACTTTACGATAAATCCGTTTTTTAAGTTTTCATTAACATTACTCCCTTAAGGCCTCGGCCTGCTAGGGGTTTAAGTGGTACAGCTAGAAGTTATGGAGCTTTACTCCCGGTTTCAGCTTAATTTCATAGTCTTATAGTTTATAGTTTAGTAGGCGTGGTATCTTTTTATAAAATAGGGTAAACTTTTTATATTTTGTAGGTACCTTAAATAAGTTGACTTCTTCGGTTATTTGTAAATTAACTTCCTGCTTCTTTCTACCTTTTAAATTGTTTTTCAAGTGATATAGTAGGCTCTTTAGCCCTTAACCATCTTGATAAATCTAACCTAAACTGTATTTAGTTTTAAAGGCTTAATATATTTCTAAGTGCTTTATGTATCTTTAAAGCGGTTTGGTGCTTTCTTAGCCTTACCTGAATAATGATTACAGCTAGGGGATTTACTAAAAGCAAGGTGGCCACTCCTTTAGTTAATTATAAGGTTATACTGTTCTAGCTAAAGTAGAATTAGGATTATATTATACCCTATTATTAATATAACGTTTAAGTCCACTTATTATTTATCCCTATCCACTTTAATTAAGAGTGGTAAGTAATGGGTGACTTTACCGTTATTATACTGGTATAAGCCTCCTTATCTATTTTAAATGGGAATAGCCTTTTTATACTTTTTATTAGAGAGTTTCCTTTAGTTAACTAATAAGGGGTGTATTAGATTAAAAGCACTTCTGTTATTAATCACTACTTTTACCTTAAATAACCTCCCTTTTCTCTTTATTAAGTTAACATTAACGGAATAATACTTATATTCTTTCTATATTTAAGTTATAGTAACTATCTCTCCTTAAAGTCTTATTTAGCCTAACCTTTAAGTGCCTCTCCTTCTTTTTAAGGTTTTTATTAACTAGCGAACTATTAGTTTCTGGCCTTTTTAAAGGGCTTGTAGCCTTTGCTTAACTCTTTTGGAAAAATAGATAACTTTAAAAGACCTGGCGGTTAACTTTTCTTAGGTTCTCACACCTTAACATTTAGTTAACTTTAAACGGTTTAATATTTTAGAAATCCTTAATAAGTTGATAATACGCTTTATAAGACTAGATTTTAGTAATATCCTCTTACTCCTAAACCAGTCTGTAATCTGTTTATTTTTACCACTCTTTAGCTTTTTCCTTAAGGTAAATGGAACACGTTACAATTAGGTAGCTATTAAGTGAATCTCCTTATTAGTAGGTAATGGGGGTCTGGTTTGCTATTATAATCTTCTATTTACTGTTATTATTAAACCCTATTATTAAGGTGTAGGAAACTTAGTAATGTGTTATTTCTACTTCCACCTCAACGATAGCGTAATCTTATCTTTATGCATTAGGGAAATAATCGTAAAGGGCCTTTAGCCTATTATGCTAGTTAAGAGTGTAGTCGTCGTATATACAGTTAATCCACAGTACGTCTCTGTAGTTAGGGTGGTTAACGTAGACTGTAGGTGTTATGGTTAAAGAGTATAAAACAGGGGGGGTGATGCCTTATTTCTTTTCCTTATCTACCTGTTTCTATATATGTTACTTCTCCTAAACCTTTTCCCAGAACTTGAGTAACAATAAACTAACTTATTCTTTCACAAAATGGTCTTCTTTAATAAGTTAACATTTAAGTTAATTAATAAAGTGAATTTTATTATAAAGCTATAACCTAATCTTAACTACTTTATCTTTAAACATTACAGTAAGACCTTTAACTTATAAGTCCTTTACTTCGTCTGTTAGTTCTTAATATTTATCTTTCAGCTTCTAGACCCTTTATTAATATACTTATTTCTTATCTTCCCAGGGAACCTTTAAGGTACTAGTCATAAGCACATTAGCTTTAATATAGGGCAGTTATCTAAGCTATCCTTCTTCTAGGGAGGTAAGAGTGCTAATTTACTTAATATACTTAAAACGCTTAAGAGTCTTAAGGGGCATTATAGAGAAGAACTTATGTTTTTCTAACTTAATTCTTTCAGTCTGCTCTTATTCACTTTCCAGGACTTATAGTAACGATACCACCTCAGCCCCTCTATCAACCGAATTCAGTAATTCAAGGTATAACCAGGCTGGCTATACCTTAGAACCTGATTCAAACTCTACGGTTTATATCTTTCAGTGTGGCTTGTTTACACAGACCTTACTACCAATCGATTTGTCTTAAACCGAGAGATGCTATTACAGTATACTACGTAAGTAATTCTTTTTAATGTGTTTCAATTTATTTATAATTGAAATTTATAATCTAACTGTATTATAGTTGTAATTATAAAGCCATTAAAGGTATTATAATAATAACCACCTTTTAAAAGGCTGAATTCTTACGTTATAAAACCCCCAAAAACCGTTTAGATAACGGATTTAGAATCAGCGACCTAAACTGCCTCGCGCAGTGATGGCGCACCGATCGCGCACCGAAGGCGCGGCTGGCGATAGCGCTGAACCCTCTTTTAAGGGCGAAAACGTCTATCCGAACCGACGAGGAAATTTTCAGCAGAAAAGTAGGTTAAACAAGCTACAGCGCTTGCAGCACGCTTGCGGACTGATTGCGAAAGGGAAGCAGAAGAATAACTAGGAGGAAAATCTTTATAAAAACTTCTAAGACGCTAAAACAGATAAGGGAGCTGAAGAGCGTACGTTTAGAGCGATCTTCGAAGCCGTCTTCAGGACGGAGCAGATATGCAAACATGTCGTAAGCGCTCTGAAAACGCCCGTTAATCCAACCACTACCACCACTAAATAGCATTATTAACGTAAGTATCTAGAAGATTCTTGAAAAAGTAACGAAAATTAAAGAAGTGGTTAATTAGAAGACTAGACCTAATAAAGCCTGTACCTATATAGGGGCACTCCGATCAGGAAACATAACTGCCTTAACCCCGAATGTAACCCACACGCATTACATACTTAAGAAAGCCTTTAGGGAGCTTATAATTATAAATTTAAACCTGGAGAATAATACCCTTATAGAGATTATATAAAGGGTTAACTAAAATATTAAGAAGATAAGCGTAATAATGGCAAAGCTCCTCTAACAGTCTGGTAACGTAATAATCACGTTTAAAGAAGATAAATGGAAATAGTATAATAACCTTAATAATAAAAACTGGGTACACTAAGCTTTAAGAGACGGAGCAGTTCTTAAGTAATACACTTACATGGTGCTAACGAAGGGATTATATATTAAACTTATTAACAGTTATAACTTTAAAATAGATAAAGGCCAGATAATGGAAGACCTTAACACTTATAATAACGTGCAGATTAGTGAGATTAACTATAGGTAAGGCTATAAATGACCTAATAGCGAATTAAACCTTATTATATAGCTTATTATTAAAGTATATAACTTAAAAGACGCTATTAGCCTGATTAAGAAGGGTATAATTATAAAATATAAGCACTTCCCTTATAAGTATTATAAAGGCGATGTAAAAGCGACCTAATGCTTTAACTGTAGTAAATGGAGATATAAAGTAAAGTTCTGTAAAGAGACATCACGTTACTTACTATATATAAGAGCACTATATATAAATAGTATAGAGGTTAAGAAATAAAAAGTAACCTATTTAATAAAATTAAAGTTAAAATAATATAAGTTAATATATATTAACTGTAATGGTAATTACCTAGCTTCCTATAAGGATTATTACGTAATGAAAAAACACTGTAAACGCATTAGAGCGATCTTCCTTAAAAAAGCTATAATATATAAAAAACCGTATAGGGAAAGGAATAAGCAAAATCTAAACTTTACCCTTATTATTGAACGTAAGCGTATTGTAATTAACCAGTTTACAGTCACATGGGGATATAAAAACTAGGCGGTTAATAAGAGAAGATAAATCCTACAGGTTAAGGTAGGGAGACTTAATCTCTTAAAGAAAGTAAGAATACTTAATAGTAACAGCATTACGTAATATATAAAGTTAAAAGTACTGTACTGGAATATTAATAATAAGGACACGAGACTTAATAAGGTGTTAGAAACACAGAGCGATTACGACCTGATAGCGACATAAGAACCACCTTAAAGCCAGTTTACTAACACTTTAAGATGTAAAAGAGGAGGGAAATTTAATATAATCTACTATAATGGGAGGGTAACGTTATATGTTAGTAAATGGTTTATTAACGTAACGTAAATTATAAACTCTAACCTAAACTGGGCGTTAGTAACGTTTAGCTATAAAGAGGAAGCTATTACGGTCTACTTAATCTACACATTAAGTAAGAAACTAAATAACTAAGTTATCCCCCTAACTAAAATTAGGGTGAAAGTGCCTTAAGGGAGAGTAGTTATAGTAAGCGACTTTAATGTATATAATTTAGTATAGGATAAGGAGGGATGTAAGAGCCTTAAGGCTAAGCTGTTAATAAGGCTAGCGGAAGACTGGGACTTAATGTTAAGGACCTCTTTTAGGGACTTAACACGACTTAAATGTAGAAATGGAGAAAGAGATAGTATAATAGATTATATATAAGTGCCCCACATACTAGGTATTAACTGCTTAGGTATAGAGAGTATAGTTAGGTTAGACTATGTATTATAAGTAGTTAAGGTTAATAATATACTGGTAAAATAAAAATAAAGAGAGGAAGGTTATAGTTATAAAATAATAAACATTATAATAACTGTAATAATAGTAAAATACCTTATAATACTAGTTAGTATAAATAATATTTATAAACTGGAAGAAGCTTTTAAAGCACTGATAGAGGAGCTCTTACGTATTATAAACGTTACAGTACTTAGAAGGAAACTAAATATAGGGATTATAATGTTATAATAAGATAACGAAATAAAGAGAGTTATGAAAGATGTAAGGAGAGTGGAAAGGATATGGAGAATATAACGCTCTTACACTGTAAAGAAGGAGTTAAGGAAGGCTGAGAGGTATAAAGATAAGGTGATTAGTAAGGTGTAAACAAGGTGCTGGTAAGGCTTCCTTAATAAGATAGTAATTAATAAGGACTTAAAAGTAATGTGGAATATTAAACGTTAAGTTAGATTATGTAGCTATTAACTCTTTAAACTATTAGCTATTCCAGTACTGTAAGCTATGAAAGACAGAGAGCAGGCTCCTTCTTAAAGACTATATTAATAGACTGGAAAGTGAAGGACTTAGACGTGAAAGAGGTTATTTAGAGAGTAGGCGTTTTAAAAGCGCTAAGATTAGACAGGATCTCTAACAGCCTTTTAAAGGCCTTTGATAAGGATAGAAGACTATTAGCTATTTTAGCGAAGATTATATAAGTACGCTTTAACCTTAACTATTACCTAAAGCGTTAGTACACTATACACGTTATAATACTGTTAAAATTAGGGAAATGAATTAATAATAAGAAATACGTTAGAGTATACTACTTTATAACCCTACTAAACGTAGTAAGGAAGATTATTAAAGCTATCCTGATAGAGAGGATCTCTACTGTAGTGGAAACAGCCTGTATACTCCCTAACTTTTAGTTTAGATTTAGAAAGAAAAAAGTGACAGATATAGCTATCTAAGCTATTATTAATGGCGTTCACACGGTATAGTTGCGTAAAGCCTGCGCCTTATTACTGTAATTAGATATTATTAAAGCGTTTAATAAAGTAGATTAGAACTGGCTGTTTATTATGCTGAGAGACTTAAGGTTTGAAAGAAAGCTTATCCTTTAGCTAATTAGTTATATATATAGAAGAACGGCCTGGTTACTGTTTAATAATAGGCTATTAGCGCCGTAAGACATTACTTAAAGAATCCCCCTAGGGATCCCCCCTATTAGTAATCCTTTTTATTCTCTTTATTAATATACTATACGAAAAGCTAAAATATATTAAAAGCCTAATTACATTAGGTTTTACAGACGATATAAACTTTTAAGCCTTTATATATAATATATTAATGTGTTGTAAGATCTTTAAAGTTATATATAAGATCTGTAAGGAATAGATAAAAGAAAAGGGGATGACGTTTAACTTAAAGAAGAGCGAGCTTATTTACTTCTTATAAATAAGGCGTTTATAAACTGAAAGAGTAAAGATTTTAGGAGAAGATTATTTAGGATTAACGTTAGTGGAGTTAGCTAGGTTTTTAAGAGTTTAGTTTAATAAAAAGCTTAACTAGAAAGCTTATTAAAAGAGGATTATTAGAAAAATGGAAACTTAAACCCTTATATTAACCTAACTTATAAGGAAAACGTGGGGAGTGTAAGCTGTCTACGCTTAAGAAATTTATATTAAAGTTATTAAAAATGTCCTTACTTATAGAGTAAATGTATAATATATATTAACGAAGTTAAAAGGACTGGTAAAAGGGATAGTTAAAAAGCTGAAAACTATTTAAACACAGTGTTTATAAATTGTACTTAATATATATAAGGCGACTTTAATAAAGAACCTAAAGTTAAAAGCTTAAGTCCTATTACTTAATATCTACTTAAATTAATAAATAGTAAAAGTTAAATAATAGCTTAAATGTATATGGATTATAAAGCTCTTATATAACACTAATAAAAAGATAACTAAATAAGTGAAATAAAAACAGGGTATAACAGTATACGCCTTTTTAATAAATAGCAGTTTAATGAAAACCGCGTAGGTTAAAGACTAACTAAGGCTTACATTAAGAAAAGCAGAAAACCTAAATTAAGAGAAGTAGACAGACTGTGACCCTGATATCTCCACCCTTTATAACTAAAAGGAAAGATAATGAAAAAAAGTGTAAAACGTTTACATATTATAATTACATTATTACTGTAATAGATATATATAACCTTAACGAGAGTAAAATATTACTTTAACTTTATTAAAAACTTATAAAGGCTTAAAGCTTTATCCTTACGTAAGTTAGAACAGAGAAGATTAGCTTAAACGCTTTCCTTTACTAAAGAAAGGTCCTTAAGGTAGTGTCGCCCTAATGCTAGTACAGTATTACTTTAGAAATGGAGTAGAGACTTAACTTATAAGATAAGATAATAAATAATATTAAGGGATAATTGTATAATTAAAGACTTAAACTGTAAATACACTGTAAATATACTGTAAATAACTCTTATATTATTATATACTGATTAAACGTAACTATTACTATTAATTTAAAGACCGTTAAGAGGAGGACAGTTCTAATCCTAAGTGTTATTAATAGTAACTTATAACGATAGTTAATAGCGAACGAACTATAAATAGACTGCGATTAACGTGTATTTACGTCTTAATTAGCTTATTATTAAGTAATTTAACCTTTTAGATTAGTAAGACCATTAAGTATACTTAAACGACGTTAAATAAGGTTTAAGTGTGTCTTAAACGTTAAGCCTAAGTAGGTAGAGTGATATTAACTTATAAGTTACCTATAAGAGTAATAAGTAAAAGCACTTAAGTAGCCTAAGTTAATATTACAGAACTGTTACTAAGACTGCTATAAATTATAATAGATAAACTTAAATTAAAGGGAGTAAGAGGGACACTTTAACTGTAGCTTAAACGCTTAGTAGTTTATTATTTAGCTATCTTAATATTAAGGTAAAGAGACAGCTAAACCTGTTAAACTGTATTAAATTAATTAATTAATCATTATACTGTTAGTAACCTGTATGTAACTTAATAGAAGAAATGATTTACATTTTAACAAGCTGGAGTAGCAGTTAGCTTATATAAGATATATAGATTATTATAATAGTAACATAATATTTTAAGGTGTAGGTAAAGCCTAGACCCTAAATAGTTTAACAGATAATAAACGGAGTATAAGTGATATAAGAACTTATTACACGAAGATAATTATTATAACTGTTACTGTACTTTTAGTAATAAGCTAAGTCTGTAATCAGTTAGTAAGCGCCCTGTAAATAGTAAGAGCAGTTACCTACTTTAAATAGGATAGTACTTATAATAATCTGAGAGGGAGTTTAAATAGGTATAGTTATTTAACGAGTTAATATAGGTTAAGTAAGGTAACTTATTAGTATTACTACTAGTAATACGTTAGTAATATGATAAAGAGGGGATAATGTAAATAACTAATAGGGTGTTAATAAGGCAGTTATAAGTGGTAATAGTAATAGGGTTATAATTAAAGCTACTAGAGTTACGCTTATAAGAGCTTAAGATGGATATAATAATAGTAGAAATGAGTAAGTAAGGATATAAAGAGGTGATTGCAGGGTGTGTAAGGCTTAAAGCTTAAGAGGAGGAAGTTAATAGTTAAAGGAAGAAAAGTTTTAAAGGAAGGCTAAAGAGGAAGGAAGAATTTATAAAGGTTAGAGAGTAGAGCTGTAAGAACCGTAAAGGCTAGCCAGCCTTAATAAAAAGGTTAGATAGAAGCTACAAGGCTATTAAAGGAGGCATATAGAGGTTAGCTAGCTATACTGGTAACTTTAAATAAAAGGAACGAAGTGATAACGGCCTAAAGGAAGCGAGTTAATAAAGTGTAAAACTGAAAGTTATAATAAATAAAGAACCATAAACCAGTAATAATTAAAGCAGTGTGAAGAAGACTGGACTAAGAGGGGGAGATATTACGGAGTTACCCCTAAGCTGTTAGTACCTTAGTTCTATTTAAACCCTAAGGAGTTACTCTAAGCCGAAAGGGTCTCCCTTTTTACCCCAGATAAAAAGGAGGTAATGTAAGACCTCTAAGCCATTACGGTTAAGGGGTGTAAGCGTAGTAGAACTAAGAACGACTTATTTACGCCCCTATCTCAATTATAATACACGCCAGTATAAGGTACTAACCTTATAACCTGTCACTACGTTTAGTAGTTAAGACTAAACTATATGTATTTCAGTAAGATAAATAGAAGAGTAAGTGGGGTGGAAACGCCCCGACCATGCCCCGATAGTAGATAGTTAGCAGTAGAGGGACCGCTTGCCCTTATAGGCGGAGCTTTTAGCTCCTACAGTGTAAGATAAATAATATAACTATCTATACTAACTAATTAAAAGGTACTTTATACCTTACTTAATCTATTATACTTAGTAATATACTATATAGTTATAGTTAAGCAGTTAACTAAACAGTACTTAATATTATCAGTCCTTATAAACTATTAAGCTCTTTCTTACTAGTCGTAAGGCCTTTAGGTCTTTACACCCTTAACTTAATGTGTAAGATAATACTCTCTATCCTTCCGTACTGTTCCTTCTATAAGGGATTTGTTAAGCCGCCCTAACTTAGGTAACAGCCTGCAGGGTTATTACACAATTCTCCCTCTTTAACATTCTTTTCTTATAAAGAATCTTTAAGTCAGTTTCTTCCTTTCCTATCCTCCGTCATGTCTTTTAACTATGTCGAGAAACGTAAGAAATAGAGAAAATAGGAAAAGGCTCCTTATAACTGTCGTAGTTACCTTACAGAATCTCTTAACACCTTTAGCTTGTAAATGTCTCCTTACACTTATTACTAAATTAAATCCTTACTATACTAAGTCGTAATATAATCTAACAGCTATGGTAAATATTAATCTGCAGGTATACCTTCCTTATATAACATATTTAGCTACTCTAACAAGTTTATTAAGGGGTTAGTAAATAAGAAAAATGAGTTAGATACCTTATATAACTAAACAGTCGTTAAACACTAGAATTCCCTTACAAAGTTACAGCGTATTAAAACCTAACAGCATGTTATTAAAGTGAAAGTAATAAAGGTGTTTTCTTGTAAGGCTGAAGTTTTATCCTTTTAAGAGTAAATGGAGGTAACGGACTTAATCTGTGCTAAGCCAGTTTCTTAAGACTAAGACTCTTTCCTTACTAGTTTTTCCTCTAAGGGGTTAGCAAGCTTTACTTAAGAGAGCTTATCTTCGTCCTCAGTTTCCACTCTTTAACTAGTAAAGGCGATATTAGGCATTTTAATATCGTTAAAAAGGTTATTATCTCCAGTTGACAGGTTATAAGGAGGAGGTAAGACCGATATAGTAAGAAGAGGAAGAGGGTGTTTAGAAGTTTAATAAATAACGTTAAAACTGTAACATTAATATTATATTATAACCTGCACTTAACATAAGCTTTAAAAAGATTAGCGCAGGTTAAGACAGAACATATAGCAGGATGCCAACAGTTAAGGGGCGTTCTAAAGACAGTTTATTAAGTTAGCACTTTTAAATAAGAGGTTTAATATTACTGTAAGTCGCTGTTACTATAATGTATAAAGGTAAGTTTAAACAGTAAGACATAAATGAATATAAAATATTAGCGTAAGGAATTAAAGTCCCTTACAGTAATTATAGTTATAATTATAGCTATCTATACTAATCAACTAAGAGGTACTTTATACTTTGCTTAGTCTATTATACTTAGTAATGTACTACGCAGTTACAGCTAAGTAATTAACTAAACAGTGCTTAGTGTTGTCAGTCCCTATAGGCTACTAAGCTCTTTCTTACTAGTTGTAGGGGCTTTGGGTCTTTACACCCCTAGCCTAGTGCGTAAGACAGTGCCCTCCGTCCTTTCACACTGTTCCTTTTACGGGGGATTTATCGGGCCGCTCCGACTTAGGTGACGGCCTGCAAGGTCGTCACAAGGGATCAATTACTGCTTTTATTACCACCTAACCCAGCGGGGAAGGCCGCGACACTAAGATTATATACTAATTAAACGTAGCTACTATTATTAATTTAAAGACTGTTAGGAGAAAGACAATTCTAATCTTAAGCGTTATTATGTGACGACCTTGCAGGACGTCACTTGGGCCGGCGCGGCCCGACAGATCCCCCATAGGAGGAACAGTGCAGGAAAACAGTACACATGGTAATGCGCACTAGGCCAGGGGTGCAAAGACCTAAAGCCCCTACGACTAATGGGAAGGCGCTCGCAGCATGCCGAGTGCTCGCGCCACAAGCACTTGTAACACCACAAGCAAGGTACGAAGTACCTCTTAGCCAACTAGTATAGATAGACATTATCGTGACCATAATAGCCGTAAGGGACTCCTAGTTCCTCACGCTAATATTTAATTATATTTAATTATTCATTTATGTCTTACTGTTCAGACTTACCTCTGTGTATTATAGTGACAGCGACTTATAATAACATTAAACCCCCTGTCTAGGAGTGCTAGCTTAATAAGCCGTGTTCGGAACGCCTCTTAGCCCTTAGTGTCCTGCTATACGTTTTGTCTTAACCTGCGCCAGTCCTCTTGAAGCCTATGTCAGGTGCAGGTTGTGATATATTAATAATAGCTTATAACGATAGTTAGCAGTAAATAAACTGTAAATAAACTATAATTAACGTATACTTATATCTTAATTAACTTACTGTTAAGAAATCTAGCCTTTTAAACTAATAAGACTGCTAAGTATAGTTAAACGACGTTAAGCTTAAACAGATAAAGTAATATTAGCCTGTAAGCTATCTGTAAGACTTGAAGGTAAAGGTACTTAAGCAGCTTAAGCTAGCGTTACGGGACTGCTATTAAAACTGCTATAAATTATAACAGATAAACTTAAGCTCAAGAGAGTAAAAGAAACGCTTTAATTACAGCTTAAACGCTTATTAGTTTATTACTTAGCTATCTTAACACTAGAGTAGAGAGATAATTAGACGTACTAAACTGTATTAAACTAATCGATTAGTTATCGTACCATTAGTAATCTATATATAATATAATGGAAGAAATTACTTATATCTTAATAAGTTAAAGCGGTAGCTAACTTATAAGATATATAAATTACTATAACAGTAATATAATACTTTAAAGTATAAGTGAAACCTGGACCTTAAACAGTTTAGCAGATAGTAAATGTAATGTAAGCGATATAAGAACTTACTATATAAAGATAATTATTATAACTATTACTGCACTTTTAGGAATAAGCTAAGTTTATAATTAGTTAGTAAGCGCTTTATAAACGGAAGAAGCAGTCACTTACTTTTAACAGGATAACTCTTATTAAAAGGGAGTTTAAATAAGTATAGTTATTTAACAAGTTAATACAAGTTAAGTAAGGTAACTTATTAACATTATTACTAACGATATATTAACAATATAATAAAAAAGGGATAACGTAGATAATTAACAGGGTATTAATAAAGTAATTATAAATAGTAGTAATAAGAGGGTTATAACTAAAGCCGTTAACGTTATGCTCATAAGGGCTTAAGATAGATATAATAATAATAAAAGTAAGTAAGTAAGTATATAAAGAGGCAATTATAAAGTATATAAAGCTTAAAGCTTAAAAGGAGGAAGTTAGGAATTAAAGGAAGAAAAGTTTTAAAGAAAGGCTAAAGAGGAAGGAAGAATTTTTAACGGTTAAAAGGTAGAGTTATAAGAACTGTAAAGGTTAGTTAACTTTAATAAAAAGAATAGATAGAAGTTACAAAGCTATTAGAAGAGGTATACAGAAGCTAGCTAGCTATATTAGTAACCTTAAACAGAAGAAACGAAGTAATAACAGCTTAAAGGAAGCAGGCTAATAAAGCGCGGAACTAAAAGTTATAACAAATAAGGAATAATAAACTAGTAATAACTAAAGTGGTGTAAAGAAAACCAGACTAAAAAGGTAAGATATCACGGAGTTACCTCTAAACGGATAATACCTTAGTCCCAGTCAAACCCCAGGGAGCTGCCCCAGGCTGAAGGGGTCTTCCTTTCTACCCTAGACGAAAAAAGAGGTAACGTAATACCTCTAAGCTATTACAGTTAAGGGGAGTAAGTGCAGCAGGACCGAGAACGACCCACTCACACCCCCATCTCACTTATAACATATACTAATATAAGGCACTAACCCTATAACCTGTTGCTGCGTTTAATAATCGAGACTAAACTATATATATTTTAGTAAGATAAACAGAAGAGTAGGTGGGTTAGAAACGCCCTAACTACGCCCTGACAGTAGATAGTTAACAGTAAAGGGACCGCTTGCCCTCATGAGCGGAGCTTTCAGCTCCTATGGTATAAGACAAATAATAATATTAAACTTTAGGAAACCTATAGGGCTGTAGTACAGTGGTTGTAGTTCAGAGGAAGAAGTGCAGTACTGGTCCAAGCTGGCTACAGTGCCTATGGCACTGTAGGAAGCAAACGAAGGGCTTGTATTACAGGGCAGTGCTACTGTAAGAAAGGTTACTATAGTGAATCTTAACACTGTAAAACAAGAGGATCCGGAAGGCAGTGCCTTGTGCAATGACTAGAATTGAGTAGAGTTGCTTGCTTGACTAGAATTAGATACAGGAGAGGAGAGGGCCTGTTATAGGCTGTGGGAGGCCCTGGAAGAATTCCAGAGCCTTCTGTAAAGTGAAACTAACTAATAAAATAATGGAATAGTACTGTTCTGAACCATTCTATGTGGTTCTGTTGACGTAGTGGCTGACGTGGCCACTACAGTGTTCTAGTTAGTTCTGTGGGGCAATAGCCCTACTGGATTCAGGGGGTTCCACTCTCCTGAATTCTAAAAGGTTCTCAACACTCCAGGGGCCCCAGGGGGCCCTGGAGTGGGTTGGAATCCTCTAGAACCCCAGAGGGTTCTAGAAGATTTGACTGGTGGTTACAGGGAGCCTGCAGGGCACTCAGTAGCTAGAAATTAACAAATGTAGTTATAAAAGGAAGTTTACTTTAAAAAGTTCTTTATGGAAAACGAATGTTAAAGGAAGGGAATTATGTGACGACATTAGACTGTTACGTTAGGTTAGTATAACCTAACTTATCGTTTACATTAAAAATAGTATATGGAATAGTGTAATATTATATTATTTATTTATATCTTACTGTTTAGATTTATCTTTATGTATTATAGTGACAGCGACCTACAGTGACTGTGTACCCCTGTCTAGGAGTGTTAGCTTAATAAGCCGTCTTCAGAACGCCTAACAGTCTTTAGTGTCCTGCCATACGCTCTGTTTTAACTGACTAGTCCTTCGCGTCTGTGCCAGATGCAGGTCGTAATAAGTGGTTATGGAGCCACGTCATGCTCAAGTCTATTGGCGTTTTATTCCGACTGTAGTTTCTTAGTTTGTGGCGTTAAAGGAGGCTCTCCCCAGTCCAGTATTTAGTTAGCTCGGGTCCCTGATCATGTCACAAACCTAAGACTATAGTAGCAAGCAATATAAGCCCTTTCCCCTAATTTCAATTCCACATACATAAACAGACACTCTAGACCAATATAGTATCCGACGCTGATACACTATCTACATCACGTCAGTATTTTCTTTATGCATTTCCGCATTTTACAACTTCTCAAACTGATATCAAACAAGGCCCCTGGGAGGAAAATAATGTCGCCAGATCCGGACACGGATGGGCCACGATCCCAATCCCACAACCCCTCTTGCTGTTTGACAGTAGTATCGAATGCAGTAGAGTCGAGCTTAGGTGGTGGTGGCGGTGGAGCGCTCTGGTCGGCAGTGACAATGGCCGTAGTATCGTAACCCATATCTTGAGAACCAGAAGAATCTTCGGCTCGGGAATCTGCTGCGATGACTAGATCTCGATCTGCTCGTTCTCGTTCCTTATCCTGAGGCTCATCAAGCTCGCCCGGGTCTCCTCTGTCTTCATTCTCCTGCGACGTCCTCAGCACTTTGATTACAAGTCAACCATCAACTACTCGATCCTCGGCCGCAACGCCACTTCTATATCTCGAAATCCGTCCTGAAACCACGAGATCGAGTTCTCGACTGGCAGCGGCTGGTATATCCTGACGAAAAAAAATTGGTGCAATCCTCTTTTCTGCTGTTCTCAACTCCATTGTTGGTGGGCTCGTAGTCTGTCGCCATTACGGAGTTAGCCACTAGATACAATGCGTAAACCCCAAGGTTATGCTTGCAAGGATTTAGAATGTTGTCGGCAGTAAACAACTAAGACTCGTTATTTTCGATGTAATCAATCCTGTGGGAATAAATAGGGCGCCCCAGCTGTCGTGCAAATGAGGTGAATTGAAAGTATATATAGACGTTATAAACGATTCCAGAAGCCTGTGCGCCCCATCTTGGGAAGTTTGCACCCCGTCCAATCACCTCTATCCCATCTTGCCTATCACAAGCTGTGCTCTCGCTGAGACCGGCGCAGGATCCATATACGCCCTGATCTTGATTGCATGAAGTTCTCCACTATCGCATTTGGAAAGTTCGATGATACTGAATTCGTTTACTCTGACTTCCGCGCTCTGGGGGTCGTCCTTGAGCACCGTGAAGCTGGTAGACTCGTACATCACGGTCCGCCCACCATCATCTTCGGCAATATCCCATGCTGTATGGACATCGTGTCCGAACTTCGAGACTTTAGTGCTGCGCATGGCTAGCATGGGAAGCATTTGGTCGGGCTTTATAGGCGGGTCGTTGTTGATGGTAAACGCAGCATTGTGGTGTAGAAGGTTGGAAATGACCTTGTGATCATCGGTGCTGAGAGAATCCAAAGCCGTTAAGAACCGCTGGAGGAAGACAAGCCCTGGGGAGGAGTCGTTTGGGATAGCCAGGTATAGCCCACGGTGGATCGTTACGGTCACCATCTTGCTCAGGTCTTTCAGGGTGAAACCTGCCCATACAAAAATGAGTGCATGTGGTGTGAAGCGGTTTTATCATTTTGACTATGGGAGGGGTGGTGTTTTAAGGCGGGGAAAAATGGTTATCGTGCACCGCACGGATAAATATTTTTCCATCTTGCTCAGTTCTATGGCTCATCTTGGGGTAGGTATCTAGAGCCACCTATCTGCTCTCCTTGACTTAATCATATGTTATCGGTATTATTTTAGCGATTTGTGCATTCGGAACTAAGTAGATGGGTCAGAGCACTGCGCACTAAATTCGGTGGATTTGAAGGGGTTGCAACTGGTGAATGTATTCCTTGTGTTCTCCGCGTGGCTCTCTGGACAGACAAGCAATACAATCACGGTAAAGAAGGGTAAATAGTGCGTGGGGCCTACACACAATACTTTTTATCTCAAAAGTTTCGCTCGCAGCCCTCGTCCGCCCCGAGAGTCACTCCGTACAGGGTCTCATTAGGCATCATCGCCATACTCATACTTGAGCTTGAACTCTCCCGAACCCTGAGGGCCATCCTGCAGACCAAGAGGCGTCATATCCAACCACTGATATGTCCCCATCAAGCAATCTAGTCCCCGAGAATAAGACGAGTACGAGTGATACACAACCCCCATCTTGTCGGAAGAAAACACTCAAGCCCGGCTGCTCCCCCGCCATGTTCCCTTTCAGCCCCTTTGCTCCCAACTCAGCAGCGTTGGCAAATGTATACTCGATCGGACACACCGCCGGATCGAGCGTTGCGTGGAAGTCGTAGTTGAAGTCGGATCCCTTGCTGGAATACCACGGGAAAGTCCAACCGACCTTCTTCTTCCATGCGTCGAGCTTGTCGAAAGAGGCTCGGGATACTACCGCCAAGGAAGTATCGTGCGATCTCAGGTGGCGGACGTCGGGAATGTGCTCGCCTGGGATGTAGGTTAGATGCATGCCCGGCACCACAGGTAGAAAAATAGAGAATGTGGAATAAGGGGGAATGACAGAAATGTGATACTTAACAATGAACACACACCCGTGGCATCCGCGCTCTTCATTGGGACCAAACATGAAGTGATAGACAATAAGTTGGTCCTTTCCTTCAAACAAGTCTTCGAGCGACAAGACAGTACCTTTAGGGCCATGGAACTTGTATTCCTTGTCGAGCTTGACCATAGGAAATTCTCGAAGCTCCGAGAAGAGGGCGTCGCGGGCACGAACCAACTGTTTCTCTTTCTGCAAGAGGGTCTTGCGTGCCGCGACCCATTCGGCTTGAGTGACAACCTGTATGAATTGTTAGCTTCTGATCCTCTCCGTGAGAGGAAGAGGAAGTGTGCCTTGGGTTGCATGGTGGAAGTGTTAATTGGTGTTTATATCTGAGCTTCTCCGCTGGTAACGCTGACGATAGCTTCCTCTTTCTAGCGTCCACTTCCACCACCTGATTATCTACAGACTGGCTGTCTCAGGCCTCAGGCTGTTGGTGCCCAACGGCCGGTTTTGGATGCAGTGGTTTAATAAGGTAAGATGATTGCTAGTGTTGCCGCCAGTCCGGCTTGCAGCCGCTGTTGCGGGCCCAAGAACCACTGAGATGCGCAGAAGGATTGGATCGCATTCCCCCTCCCCCCCCACGATTTCCCTGCCTGTCACATGCAGATTTTGGGGCTGGTATCGTACTCATCGGCCGGCGATTTGAAGGCTAATTCCTCCGGCGCCAGCAAGCCCTAGTGAGGGTTCGGTCGGAAAGTGAGTCGTGATGGTAGCATGGTGTTGAGGGGCTGTGGGCCGAGGAGACTCAGTCGCCGGAGCGAACGTCATGCCGGTTTGGTGGCTGGTTTGGCAAAATTATCAGTCGTTGAACACGTCGGGCTGGCGTGTAGAAATAAGTTTTTGGGGGGGTTCTTCAAACGAAGTAGTTATTCTCTATTTGGACCTGGGTCTATACCAGAAGGTAGAGTTGTTAAAGAAACTGACTTGGAGAGTGATCTTGAAATTTTGTAAGCCAATCTTTACGTGCTATCATTATCCTACAACCTTAATACCTAATCGCCGAGCGTGCTGCCATATTCTCTTATTTCTCGAGGTAGCTAGCAAAGATATTTTTAACTTTTAAGAAAGGAACTTCCTTTATGGTCATCGAGCCGGCTTCGTTAGGTGGGGTGGCGGGCATGCTCCTGTTGCGTGCACCGGCAAGATCCGACGGAAGGCACACAATCCTAGACACCCAAGGAAGGAAAGCGCGCTCGCTGTAAAGTGGCACGCGGGGAACTGGCGGCAAATGCCCACCCCTTCGGTCTTCCAATCTGCACCGCAGCGCTTGAGATCAGTCGCAGGTTGTGACCATGTCAAGCCATCGATGCAGCTTCAGGATCGCAGCCGGCCCCGTGGATTCGTGAGTGGCAACACAATACGTCCCGTAATTATTCTAATCCCCGTCGCTAACGAGATCGAAAAACAGGTGGCCCTATAACGACGACGATCCTTCAGCACACAAAAGCTTCATGCGGGGCTACTTCGCCTTTGAGATTGACGGCATTGAACAACCAATCGGCTTGATCCACGTCGACATCGTCGAAGCGCTGCCATAGCCAGACTGCTGGGCCGTCGACCGACAAAGCCGCCTCGCTGCACTGCGCTCCAACATTTGAAGCACGAATACAAGGAGTGGAAGACGCCCTGCAGAGAGGCTACGCTGCCAGCGCGTCCCAGAGTCTACGTATATGGCATGACAAGCGCTTCCCAGTTTACTCGGCCGACGAAACACGCGTGCTGGATGTCGACGGCAGCGGTGTCGACGTCATCGGGGCTATATCCTTCTTGATAAAGAGAAACAAGAGAAAAGGGGTCTCTGATCATGATCCTGCAGAGGGCCAAGGAGACTGTTTATCAGCCGAGGAATACCCGAGCACCAAATCAGAGCATTTGGGACGCGCATGACTTCGCTTCGCCACTCCGATCTGGCTAATCTTCGGTTCCAAGAACGTCCCAAGTGGATATCGAAGTAGGAAGGGGTTATAAAGAGAGAGGACTGCCCACAGCTTGTTTTCCTGCTGCCTCAACATCCCCTAAAAAGCATCTCCCCATGAACCTCACAACCTCGGATTATCCCATCACCATGCCCACGCAACACCTCACTTGGCGTGAAGCCGCCCCTGGCATCTGGCAACGAGACATCGACGAGATCGAAAAGTCGTACACCGCCCTCATCCGCCAGTACGCCGGCAGCGGGCGCATGGAGTTCGCCATCACCGGCCACATCACTGTCAGCGTTTCCGTGGAGAACGACTCCCCGGCAGACACCGCATCCCGGCTGGAAGACGCCCTTCGCGTCGCCTGGCTTTGGTTGCGCAACGACAACCCAACCATCGCTTCCCTCGTGTACTTCGACAAGCAGCTTGGCAAGCCGCAGAAAAGATATGAGACCATCCGCGACGAGGCATCGCGGAGCGCCTGGCTCGAGAAGACCTTCAAGACCATCTCATGCGGCCAGACCGGGGCTGAATGGGCGAATTCCGATCCTCCAGCACCAGAGGAAGCCACACTGTTTATGGTTGAACCCCCAGCAACCCATCCCAGCGACATCCAGCGGGACCTCATCCTACGCTCACCCCACGCCATCATCGATGGCATTGGCACCCTCAACCTCTTCAACAATCTCCTCATCCACTTCTCCCGTCTTTTATCCTCCCCCTCTCCTGCCGCTCTCCCAACCCTCTCCGGAGCCGAAACCGCCCTTCTCAGTCCCCCCTACCGCATAGCCGCCAAGATCCCGTCCCCACCAACCCTGTCGCAGCAAGCCCTCCTCGCCGCCCTCCAACAACCACCCCACCCCGATACCGCCTCCCTCCCCTCCCTCACCCTCCCGTATAACCGCGGCCCTATGCTCCCCGGAAAACACCAACGCACCGCCCTCACCCTTACCCTCTCCCAAACATCCCGCCTCCTCACCGCCCTAAAATCCCACCCTGGCCCACCAACCGTGACCCACGCCTTCCACGCAGCCATCGCTCTCCTCCTCCGCAACATCTCCACCACCCTTCCCAACCCCCCAACCTCCACCTCTCCCCTTGTCCGCCTCCCGGCATATATCCTCCGCAACGAACGCCCTTACCTCCCCTCACCATACAACACACCCTCCCACGCCGTGGCAGCCTACCACTCACTCGCGCGCGGAAAACAGGAAATAACCCTCTCCTCCACCCCCTCCCCTGACTCTCACCAGGAATTCGAACAAGTAATGGAGCAAATAAGAAACTATTACCTCTTCGCCTTTTCTCATTCTTTGGAAGATCACCCTACCCTGGCAGCGTATGTCTTCTCGACATTCACACCGGATGTTCCGCTGGATGAGGGGGTTATGGTGCCGGTTCCGCCTCCGAATGAGAAACCGGGGGTGTCGTTAAGTAGTATGGGGGTGGTGGATCGAATCATTGAGCCGGTGAGGGGGGTAGTGGAGGCGGGAGATCCGTGGGTGGTTGGTGAGGAGTTGGGGAGTGGGTTGGGATGCTTTTTGGGCACGTGGAGGGGGAGATTAACGTTGAGCGCGGCGTGGAATGAAAGCTGGCATGGGAAGGAGGAGGTGGAGGGTTTTCTGGAGGGGTGTGTCGGGGTTGTGATGGGGTGGGTTGATGACCTTTAGATGGGGGCAGGCGGGTTAGGATTTGCCGTGGGCGACGTCTTCGACCGTTAGAAGGATGGTGAACTTTGTTGCCACCGACGAGCAGCTCCGCTCTGGCTCTCTTCGAAGTGTGAGGGTGATTTGTTTGGTTCTCAGCCCGCTAATCAGAGGAGCGAGCTCGATGGACATTGATGCTGATGAGGGTAGATTGAGGAATATACCACGTATGAGACGGATTGGTCATAATGTCGCGTAGCGGCTGATAGTCTACCGGGCTGCGGCTGTCCTCTCCAGCAGTTTCAGCTTCTCAGCCATGCTTGGCTGCATCATATGATGGTTTCCTGGTTGGGCGTGCCTCGGTCTTGGATTGGAACGGAGAAGCAGGTTCCACTCGGTCAATTGGCAGTCAGTTGACAGTCGTCGGGCGGTTCGAGCAGACTTTCTCAAATGGTGCCTTGTGGTGGAACCTTCTTGTTGATGTTGGGACCAGGCTCCAAATAACGGGGAAGGCGCCAGTGATGATGCGGGCTGTGTCTGGATGCAAGATAAATACGAGGGGAGGGGGCGGTCAAGATGGTCCCCCCTCCCAAGTCCTAGTCTGCAACCTGTATCGACCCCATCGCGTCCATTTCGACCTTCAGCTATGCTGCGAAAAAGCGCCACCCATTATGTCAGGCAGCGACACATCCGAGGCTCCATGCGACCCTTTAGCGTCACACCAGAGACCCAACACACGGTCGCCGTTGCGCTCGACTTGTAAGTGCTTCTCCCCCTCAGCTTCACCCACCCAGACGCCCTGACAGACACCCAGTGGCTCGAGCACGGATAGTTAGTAAATTACTTACTCTATGTTGGTACAACCTGCCCCTTGCAGCCTTATGGCACGTCGGCCCTATATCGTCGGTTAGCAGATTGCTTCAGAGTAGCAGTCAGCGGCTTATGTGGGTTGCGACGATCAGCTAACTTGGAGACCCATACAAGGTAGCGTAGTACTACGGAGCGGTTTTGCCTTAGTCTACCCATGTCCACACCCTGTACTGCTTTACGTGTTCCGGCTGTTTGTGGCATTGGTGGGTTTTCTCGGTTTGAAACCCGGACCTACAAGCAGTGCCGTTCCCCAATTGAATTCTTTATAGACGAACGGCGGGGCTTCCCCGCGTGCGTAGCCAAAGGAGAGACGAGACTGGTGCGCATGCTGGACACCGATATTAAAGGATGGTAGCTGCAATGGAGCAAAATGAAAGAGGTAGAGAGCCCAAGGCATGGTATATGCCATCAAATCAGTTGTACTATGCGCTGCAGTACTTTTAAAACATAGTCGGCGCGCCGGCTAGGAGGCAAAACACTGACGTCTCTTATTCTTACGCCTTCATCAATTCTCATTCTTCTGCTCACCCGTTCTAGACTCGCAAGCATGATCCTTGATAAATTCCTTCTCCTGGGGCTTGTGAGCCTGGCGAACGTCGTCGACGCCGCGCTAAGCTCAGGATGTAGCTCGGCCCCAACCATCACGTCGGGCGTCAAGACCATTACGGTCGGTACCTCCTCGCGTCAGTTCACTATCCGGGTGCCATCGAACTACCAGAACAATAAGGGATACAAACTCATCTACGGCCTGCACTGGGTGGGCGGGAGAATGGAGCAAGTCTCGAATGGCGGCGACACCGGCTCCAAGGGATGGAAATACTATGGGCTGCAGATATTGGCCAACGAGACGGCCATCTTCGTAGCGCCTCAGGGGGTTGGCAACGGCTGGGCCAACGGAGGCGGCTCAGACATCCAGTTCATCGACGCCATGAATAAGTATATCGATGCCGGCCTGTGCGTCGACCGGAGCCAACGGTTTTCTATAGGCTTCTCATACGGCGGTTCTATGACGTACGCCATTGCTTGCGCGCGCGCCAAGGACTTCCGCGCAGTCGCCGTCATCGCTGGCGGGCTGCTATCGGGCTGCGATGGCGGTAATGACCCCGTTGCCTACTTTGGCATCCACGGCGTCAGGGACGGTACGTTGAACATTGCCGGCGGCCGTACTCTGCGGGATCGTTTCGTCAAGAACAACGGCTGCACCTCCCTTGCTGGAGCTAAGGAGCCCGCGTCGGGCAGCAGAACGCACATCACTACGGCGGCTACTGGCTGCAAGAGAGGTTATCCGGTCCAATGGGCAGCGCACGACGGTGGCCACATCCAGGCAGCGGCCGACAAACCCGCCCCCGAAGAGAATGGTGAAGCTTCATGGGTAGGACCCGAGGTTTGGGCGTTTTTCAATAAGCCAGAGCTCTCAACCCCGAGCTCAGTGTGAAAAAGGGTGATCTTCTGTCGCGGAAACAGTCGTCGTGGGTTCTCGGGGGGCTGTGTTCTTGAGCTTTGCCTGTGTGGACCAGATACTATGTAGTAACAGATTGAAATCATACCGAGATAACGGATAGGATGAATATAATGAAGTCTTTATACAGTACAAAGAACGGACAGACGGTCTAGCTGCAGGCTAATAAGGCTATTGTTAGGCTATTTTTTAGGATATTTCAGGCCTTGCCAAATAGGTGAGTCAAGGCCTTTCAAATGTGTTGTTTAATACAGCGAAGGGTTGGCATTTTTCCAGGTCAGTGTTTGAAGGGCCTGGTAAAAGAACCGACTGCATTGGAGAGGAACTCTAGTGTATTGGGAAAAGCCTTATGAACGCTTTGTTCGAGCTCCAATAGACCCATGTTGCAGTGCAAAGGATATTCTTATGAAGCAAAACAATCAGTGGAAAACCCCGTTACATCAGCCAGCTTCAAGCCTCCGGCTCAGGCTCCAGCGCATGGTTAAGACCCTCAAAGTTCTCGTATGCGGCATCGTACACAATCCCAATGAGCTCATCCGCAGCATGCTCAACATGCTTCTTGCCCGAAAAGATAAGCCAAGCAAACTCGTACTCCGTGTCAGGCATCCGGACGTACGCCCCAAACGGCTGGCCCGCACTTTCGAATGTCCGTTCGACCAAACGGCGTGGGTCGCCTTCGCATTCCTGCTTGTAGGCCTTGAGGAATTCGAGACCCCATTTCTCTCCGTCTATAACAGCAAAGTAGGCGCCCTTGTTGACGTTGATGTAGGGCTTCGTCTCGGAGGGGTAGGGGGCGGGGCCGATAACTCCCTCGGCATAGGATTGGAACTTAGTCTCGAAGTCTCGGTCCTCGGGGTTCTGCCAGTGGTAGGACCAGTCATAGCGCCCAATATAGCGAACATCCTGGGGGGAAGGTTAGCACACCCTTCATTACCTAGGTGCTTGTAGATTGTCATCTCACCTTATCGATGTGCCCGTTCCCGTTGCTGATCGCTCTCCCCTCCGGCATGAGACCTTCCAATCGGTGGAGAACATCCGTGGGATCGACATCCTCATGCGTGAAAATCCATCCAACATGGTCCGTCGCCGGACGGTCGTCATCCTGTTGTCTCCAGCTGCTGAAATATCGACGTGCCTTCCAGCGACCTTTACGCGCCGCTGAACGATAGGTGTACACATGCTGCATGATGGTTCCACCGGGAAGCTCCTTCGAGTGCACGCTTGCGTTACCGGTGAATCGTTGCTGGAGCGAGCCGTAATACATCGGCAGTATCTGGCCCCAGAGGAGAACCCCGGACTGGACGTTGAAACCCGCGTGGCCTGCAAGCAATACCCTTGATGCATCGCGGAAGGGGCGCGTCTGGACTGGACCGGTGACAGGCTCGGGAAGGCTAGCCTGTGCAGGCGACTCTTCAGCTTGTCGTCGCACTGGGTCGGCTGCCTGGTATGCAGCCCTGTATGCAGCCCTCTCGGCCATCTCGGGGTAACGCTTGGCAAAAACATCCTGGAGCTTGTTGGCAAGGCCTATCCGCCGACTCGAGGCCTTCCACTCCTCCAGAATCTCATGCTTTGTCCGCCAGACCCAATGGGCTGCCTCCTCAATGGCTCCGTCTTGAAGCTCCACCGACGTGTCGACTCCCGAGGTGCTGCTGTGAGGCAGCCAAGAAGCCCACCACTTCACCAGAGTGGAAATGACCTCCGTTGCGTCCTCTTTCGTCTGTGCGAGCTCCTCAATCATGGCGTCTTGTTTCTCTTCTTGCTGCTGCAGGTACCGCAGCGCGTACTTGGCATGCCGCCACTTGGTAATCGCCTGTCTCAACTCGAAATTCGCCAAATATCTGGAGTGGAATGCATGGTTATAACTGTCCAACCGGTTCCATTGATCCCTGCTTACTGAAAAGGCATCTCCGAGATCGTCTTTCAGGAAAGCCGTCCCGACGATTCTCCTCAAGGCAGCTGCCTTGGTCTCGAGCACGAGATGGACTTCGTCCGGACCTGCATCACCGGCATTGACAGCAGGCTGACCGTTCTCGTCAAGCGGCCAGGGCACCAGAGGACTCACTTCGGCGAGCGTCATTGTCGGCGGGATTGGCTTTTCCTCCCATGGGGAGACTGGCTCATCCAAGTCCCTTTCCAGCGGGTAGGTGATGAAGACGGCTTGCAGGTCGCGCGGAATGCCGAAATCACGCTCGACGATGCTAGAGAGGTCCTCAATTGTGGTAGAACCGGGCAACGCATCGATGATATGGCGGCCGAGACTCTTCCGCTCGTTAAGCCGTGGGGCTCGCGGAATGGACGCCAGTGAGCCTGAGCCAGGAGCTGGGTTTGCAAGCTCTGGTGGTGGTCGTTCAGGAAATTGAACCAATTTGGGGGGTTGCCAGGCGCTGTCCGGGAACTTGGCAAATAGATCGGGCAGGAACACGGACGCCAGGAAGGGGTCGTGGTTGACGAAAACATGGACGCTGAAGGGTGGAGACATGCTGTCTTCGGACGCAGATGTTGCCGGGTTAGAGGAAAAGAGGAGGGAGAAGAATAACAGTTTCGGTGGAAAGAACAGATTTTTGTGGAGTTGGCAGCGCTCCGCATTCGTCAGGCAGCCACGGGTGCATGCACGAGCCAGGCAGGAGGTGCCAAGAACTGGTGACTCTGACCAAAGTGCCCGAAAGGGCGACCTCCAAGAACTTGATCAGGCAACCTCCGCACTATTGAACCCCTCCCGTCCCTCCGTGGTCGACAATATACGATTGAGAGCGGTGAAGACCACTCGTAAAACTGATCGATTGAATCACGAACAACTTCCTCAATGATGCGACGGGCACGTTCTCAACAAACAAGCACAAAATCAGGGACCAGATTTTGGGAGAATTAACCTCTCAACCAGCTCACCGTCAGGAACGAGGCCTTAGACTACACGCCCGTCAAGTTTGGCGCCTCCCTTACGATTGCTGCTATCAAACTCCCCGTGAATCTCAAGTATCTTGGACACTACGAGCCTAGACGGCGAAGTTGCCGGAACCATTGCCGAGATCCTCGGCATGAAACACGGCTGCCTGAGAATCACCATAGCTTCTTACCTATACCAATCAACACCAACGAGGACGTTGATACATGAGATCCATTTTCCCCTGCAAAGTCTAGTTCACTCGCCAGATCGCCCGCCGTATCCGCGGTTTATCAATCGATTCGACTGCCGCGAAATGCTGCTAGTAGTCGACGGCTTATGCATCAACCCTACAAAGATGGCAGCGCGCTTGGCGGCGAGAACCGCTTGTGGCATGGGGAACACGCAGTATACGAAACTCTGCGGAATTATGCTTTGAGATGCTGGGCTAGAGTTAGACAGGTTGGAGTTATGCTGGGCACCTCGCAGTCATCTAGCAGCGGAGACTGGCTCGCCCTCAAAATCTCTTGTTCTCTCCAATACCGAACGAGCAACATACTGCCAGGGCCTGTCGGTGTTCCCTCCTATACACTCAACGTGCGTTTTTGATTGCATTACTAACTTTCCAGATACATTAAACCAAGCCAACAACGGTCCAGTCCTCCTCCTCCTCCTCCTCCAATCCTTCACCTCAATCCGCCTTAGAAAGCCACCACCGGTACAGCGGCACCGTCTCCGCCTGCCCCGGCTTGAGGAACACATATCCCAAGATGCCCTCCTGATGATACCCCACCGACTGCGCGTTCTCCCCCTTGGCATGCATTGTGTAAAAGTGATCGGCCGTCTCGTTGTTATACCAGCGATAGAACGGCATCGTGCCGGACTGCTGGTCCGGGTAGACCCAAAATACAATGCCTTCGTTCTTGTAGCCCGAAGAGGCGGCAATCTCGCCCGAAGCGTCGGTCGTGTAGAAGTGGTCGCCTCCTGCGGCGCGGTACCAGCGGTGCACGGCGACCGTCAGGGGCTGCTGCTTGGTGTAGACCCAGGCGGCGATGCCTTCGGACTGGTAGCCCATTTTGGGGGCGAGCTCCCCTGTGGGGGAGGTGGTGTAGAAGTGATCGTGTTGCGGCATTGTGATGTGTGATGTGAGATTATTGAAGGAAATAAATTGTTTTTGGTTTGGTTCCGAGGCTCTAAAATTAGGTTTTCGTTGAACTTGGTGATGGCGATGGTGACCCCAAGGCGGAGGGAGAGTGTGTTCTTATATCCTTGTTTAGAACTGCCAGGTCTGTATCATGGTGGGATCATGAGGACCCATACCATCCCGGTTAGCATGATGTTTTTTTTTCTCTAGCGGGCTCACTCTCGGGAGCTTGGAACTCCATGATCTTGCAAATATTCCACTAAATCTGTTGCTCTCGGCTCTTTCGTCCCACTTCTACATTCTGCCTCACGCGTTCGAGAAAAGTGACTGATCCTGAACTGACACTCTTGGTGATCGGAGTCAAATTTGTCGCCCACCTGCCCCTACACGCCGATTTGTCGTGCGTCCAGCGTGTAGTTGCTCAACTTTCTGAAGGCTATGGATATTTTTCCTGTCCTTGAACAGGGGTTGGAAGAGATCGGGGATCAGGCCACTGGTAGACACGGTCGACCCGTTCTATTCGCCAGTAATTCTCACAATGCATGCGGACACACGCATTTCCGAAGCATCAACCCCTCAGACGTCTTCTACAGGGTCGCCACTAGCAAGCCACACTCCGGACTTCGGAATTGTGATTGGTCCTGCATATGGTCTATCTGCAAAATCATCACGGACTTGTCGTCCCACTAATCCGGCACTTCGTGTTGATCATGCAAAAGTCTGTCCTCCGAAGTCATCACGCTGTGATCAGGAATTGGGGCGGCATCATAGCGAGTCAAGGCTGTCAGCAGTGGAAAGAAGAGTAGAAGGGGGTTCTGCGAATTTATTCCCCGCACCCCCAAGTATCACGCAAACTCCAAGGTTAAATCACGAACCCCATCGACCAGCGACGTCCGAAAGGATGACCATTCGTCAGATATCGCCCTCTTGAGTGGTGTCATGATCAAGCCCCAGGATGGGTCATAATCAGTTTTGAATCGACCGATCGTGGCCATCTACGCGCAGCCCGAGTCGAGGAAACTGAGACAGCTTAAGGTGCCTGCTATGCCTTGTCAAAGTCCTGGCCTGCAATGAGCCGGTAGAGGCCCCTTCTTGGCTGTGAAGCCCATTCCGCGATTTGAGGACGGAGAAATGTGGATGAGAGAATGGGCTACATCCGCCGCTCGACGGTCTCCGATAATAAGATCGTTCCTATCAATATTTCTCTTCGCTGGAGGCTTCCATGGGCGCGCACTTTCTATTTGGTCACCTATGTCAGGGCGTCAATCTGCGCCACAAAGGATAGGTATGTCAGCATCCAACGTGAAGATTCAAAAGGCGTCCAGACTTGGGCCGTAGCATGCGTGCCAAGGCGTGTCCTGCGCGTGAACAATGCGTTCTGCAGCACGCTACAAGACAGTCAGTAAATGGAGTCAGATCGTGATCGAATCATACTAATACCTAGAGTGGATCTGTGAGAATAAAATAAAGTAAAATAATAAAATAAAGCCTTACTTCGTCTGTTGAAACTCTCTAATTTAATACTATTAGCCGCACGTGGAAAATCTAGCTAAATTAGCAATTTTCTACTAGAATTATTATAAGTACAAACGTTATTATATAGAGTTAAAGTAGATTTAAAATAGTTTAGAAAACCAAGCCTTCAAAATTTAGCTAATACCATAGTGTAGAAGATATAAGAGGTAAATCGACAGCCAAATTTTTACTTTAAGGGTAAAAGGGAAGAATATAGTAGCTTAGTAGTCAATTTCCATTACTTTAATTCTTTTTTCAAAATTTATGACCTTATAATCTTTAATAAAATACCGCACAGAACACTACATATAAAACTTAGTTACAGTTGTTAAAGTGTATCACTCTTACAGATCTTACAGGCCTGTTAGGCTCTGGAATATAGTAGCTTATATGCTATAATTCGTCACTGGGAATACTAAACAGCCATGTAGTACAGAGCTGTAAACAACTGTTATAGTAGGCTAGTCAGGCTTCATAAGGCTTATTGCAGTTGCAGGTGCAGTTGTATTATTTCTACTACTTGTATATCCTCCAGGCTGCAGTCAGAGCCCCGCACGTCAGTTGGAGCTCGTATAGTAGCCCGTGAATTCCGCAAAACTATTTAATATGGAAAATTTTACAAATCGACTTGCAGCTATACAAACGAACCACTTCTTTGCACAACAAAAATATCCACAAAATAACCCCTTATAATACAGTGGTCTACATTACTATAAGTAGTATAATTACAGGGCATTCCAACCCTAACCCTGAAAACAATGGCTGCCTAGTTAGGTTAGGGAAGTGATTCTAGAAAACAGAAATTTTATAGGCTTATCAGCACTTTAATACAGGGAGTGACTACTTGTAATTCCATTACAGGATACGCAAGCCGTAAGTACAGGGTACATAGGAGCGTTGTAATCCACAATGTTCTAACTAGTGGCCCGGAATGGAGGCTTGTAATGACCTAATGCAATAGATCCTATAGCCTATAAAGGCTATAGCCTACAGGCCTAGTAAGCCTGTAGGGCCCTATAAGCCTCTGGCTTGTAACAGAGTTGCTTGATGTCGAACTAGACCGCTGCACCAAAACACTGCAAAAGTGAATCCACTGATACCAGCATTTAGTAACAGCGACTACATCCATATTGTTCCACACTTGAATTACACTAGAGGGTACGCACTAGAGTGATGGTCTCTGTACTGCCTATAGCCCTCTAAATTAGAAGCCTAGAGGGCTTATAAGGCCGTATAACTGTATATAGTTTAATAATAATGATATTACAAAACCAAAAAGAAAGATAAGGGTAATTTAAACAAGTGCACTAGTCAATACTATACTGGTTTTTTCTAATAGGTCTGGGTTATCCTCTATTCTATTCATACTAAATAAAACATCTTTTATAAAGTTCTTTAAAAACAAAAGGTCAGAAACGTTAGTACTAGGGTAATATTTAGTAAACCTGAATAGATAATAGGTTAAAGAGCATGTTATTAACAGAATTAGTAAATCTTAATAGTTTTATAAGTCAGTTATATAACGATAGTCTCTTGTTATCTTATCTGTTATCTTTTTATAAACTGTAAAGCCGTCTATTACTTCTATATAGTTCTCTAAGCCCTTTACCTTTCCTCAGCAGAAGAACTCTGCAGCGCTTTTCTTTTGTAACATTATTAAATTAGGTATAATATAAAGTAAACTAAACTTAATATAAGGTAGAACAGTAATGGCTAGTAAGCGCGATAGGATATAAGAAGAAGTAAGGATCTAAAGGATATGCGAGAGAGAGACAACTTATGTAATAGTTAGTAAGGATCAAATTACCTCTTTATCTAACTGACGCTTAACAAAGAGCAGTCGTGTAGTGAGTAGTAAAGGATGGATTAAGCTACCTTTTTACGTCTGGGAAAAGATTAATTACGCAGTAGGTAAGCATAATTACTATAACGTAGAACCTTAAAATGGAGAGTATGCGCCCAATCACACGCCGCGCGTGGTCGTGGGTAAGCGGCGAGACTTACTGGGTTTAAGCTAAAGTCTTGGCATGTCGAACGGAGGCGAGTTGGCCACGGCACACCTGTCCATCAACTGCAACAGATTCGCGTCACATAGACAGGGGTAGGCGCCGAGGGTATGTGCCGCATCAACGGTAGTGCTCAAGCACGACGAAGCACTGATCTGGGTCTGGGTACAGAACACGGCACGATCGGGGCCACCTCGGTAATCACACGACGCCACATCCCGAGGCTCGAGAGAATTGCTGGCGACCGAAAAAACGAGTGTGGGACCCCCGAATCGCACAATAACCGAGTTTCCCAACTCGACTGTTCTCTCCATCAATTTGTATCTTTTAGCACATCAACGAGATGTCCTCCCCGCCAGGCGCAATGAGCGATTGTGGCATCAAACGACAGAGTCATCGCCTCGGTATTGATCGGAAGCAAATCTGAGACGTCCTTGCAGCCCATTTCTTTGTCTTCATAGGCCTAGCTGTTTTGGTGATTCTCACCGTCTCCCGCAATGGCTTTGCAATGGGCCCCACCGCAAAGAACAGTGTATTGGATCCTTTTGGGATGGAATGGGACATTCTTTGGCAGTCTGGTTCTCCATTTATCATCTCCTTGTTCGCCTTCTGCCGAAATTGGGTGGTTGACGAGGCGGTATATCACATAACGCGCGTGGATATTGAAAATAACAGCAATTCTGCTCCATCAAATCGACTAGAGAGGAGCTCTGCAAACGAGGAGAAGGCTTCGCTGTTGGGCACAACATTCGACAAGCGCAGCTTCAGTAAGACCATCCCAGGACCAGACGACTTTTGTACGGTGGAGACCTGCTAGTACCAAGCTAACCTCAGGCGCAAGACTACCTTGAAAAAGCGACGATCACGAGGGGTTGGCATGCATACAAAAACCACGACTTCAACTTGATGACAGGACTCCTCTTCGGCCTCCTCGTCACATACATCCTTCAGCCCCTGATGGCATCCCTGATCAAGGAGCAGGAATCGACATTCATCAGAAACGTCCCAACAAACCGACCCATGGACTTCAGCAGCAATAGCCTTGCAAATCTGGAGCCGTACGAGTGGGGCCTGATCCTCGACTCCACTGTGGCCGAAGATCTGTACACAGGCGAGCCAAGCCCCTGAACAAACCGAACCCACGCCTTCCGACCGCTGTATCCCCAAACCAGCTTCTCCGACCGTGGAACCCTGACCGCCGCATCAACCGCCTACGCGGCCTATCTCTCGTGCGAACAAGTGCCGCAAGTCGCCCTTGAGCTTGACGATCTTGGCGTGAGTGATGGCTTCGTCCACGCCAGTCTCACCGCGATGGACCGCAACTGCGCCATCGCATTCGCCTTGACCTTCAGCCCAACCAACCGCCCCAATGTTCATCTCCTTCGACACCAGATCCCCTGTATTCCCAACCAAAACCGTCATCCAGGAGGCATTTGAAGCCAGCCTCCTCGGTCTCCACGAAGTGCAGTACGGCACGAACCGAGACCAAGTCGCCAACACTGAGTTTGCCGACTTTGCCATGGCGATTGCGAGGACACTGCTTCCTCTCACCCCTTTGCCCCCCGCCTCCTCGTCTGTCGATGCATCCTCACCTGTTCCTGCCTCTTCTTCTTCTTCTTCTTCATCAACATCATCATTATCATCATCATCGACAGAGATGACGATGGCCATTATAAATGGACCAGAGCTACTGCTAAGAGCGGTACCGTCTCCTAATAATCACACAGAACCTATATCTTAAACCCCATTCCTTAATTACTCAACTTGTGTCAGCTCAGAGCACGCAAATGATTGCCTTTGGCCCTGATTCTTCATTTCGGTTGGAAAACAATTGCATTGCTTATCTGCCCTGGAATCGTTGGTTCCTGTAACGGGCAAGGTAGTGTGTTGCAACTAGCTAGGCCTGCTCTATGAGTACGCAGAACATGAGGAAAGAGAAGCGGGGAAGGAAACGTTGTGGGAGGGCATTCTCTATATGAGCGGGTCTGTGCTGGTCCGATCGAAGGGAGACAGAAGATTCCAGAGCAGTCATGGGTCCCGTTGTGGTTTAGTGTTGGGGTCCGTGTGCGTGTGTTGACATTTCTAGGAATGGCTTCATCCAGAGGTCGCCGGTGGGGCTCCGCCCCACCTCCGTAGTCCTGAATGCCATGGCCCAGGATCGCTGAGACTGCACCAGGGCTCAGCCCGTTACATATTAAATGGTTTGACGATGAAAGCATAGAATATGTTTCATCTGTCTTTAGTCTTGGTACAGTGGGTCTTAAAAAGTCTGTGTGCACAGGCCACCCCACTAACTTCCCCCCTCCTAACACCCATTCTTCTAACATATATTTCTCAGCCATTATTCTAGCAATTAAAGTGAAAGTAGTATCAAAAGAAAGCCAAGAAGATGCCATTCAATATTTAGTATACCAGCCTCCAGCCCTGCGTACCGCAAGCCGCCGACAAGGAATCGAATCTAAAAGGCCCCCAATAAAGTCCGTATCTATAGCATCCTACGCCTCTTTAATCCACGCTTTTGCAAGCTCTTTATCTGCTTCATTCTCCTTCAGATCTTTAAATTCAGGATGTAATTAATACACCAGCTCTTTCAAACGCTTCTAAATATACTTAATCGGGTTTAGGTCTGGGCTATAAAGTAGCCAGTCAATAAGCATAATCCCATAGCTTACCAGATAGCCTAAAGAGTCCCCAGAATAATAGATAGATGCACTATCCTGTTAAAATAACCTCCTATCAGCTCTGTTAAAGTTTAACGTAGGGAGTAGGCCTTCTTCTAGTGCCTAGATATAGCTGAAAAAGCTATATCCCTGCTTTAGAGAGTCCTTATCCCTCTCTATAAAGATAAGCTTAGACTTCCCACCTTTTTAAATAGCTGCCTACATTATAAATGAAAGAGAAGTAGCTTATTAGGTCTGGTTAACGAATTAGTGATTAAACTTCTTATGGCCGAATTGGAAAACCTATCTAAAGCCTTTATTTAGATTGTTTTGGATAGAGTATTTATTAGTATAAATTGCTTTAATAAGCTCTTACTCTCGTGGCCTTTAAGTACGGTAATAAGTATATTAACGGCATGTAAAATCTTTATTAAGCTTTAACCTTTTAAAGGAACGTTAATACCTTAACTTAAAAGCCTGAATAATATGCTAAAGTGTGCTGAAAGAGATATCGATGCTATCTTAGTGTATCAGACGGCGAAGTGTTTTCCACTTGATTTTTAAATCCTGACAGATATAACGAATAATCTTACACTTATCCGTACTGCTAAATTTCGTAAGGCAGCTACTTCTAAGTAAAGAATCTAAGGATTAGTAGTGCTGTAAACGTTTGAAGGTCGTGTTAACAGTGTTGCGATAAACGTGATGATCACGCGCGACTTAGCTCTTTAGTGTACCGGCTAATACAGCCAAGATAATGGAAGAACGAGCTTCTTTCGATAACTCCTGGTTAGGGCTGCAATTTCCGGTTATTTCAGTGCCAAAAGCTCTGGAATTGAGAGCCATAGCGAATAATGGTGGGTGGAAGAAAAATGGGGGTAGTCGCGACACGTCGCGAAATTTGGGTTGAAAGTGGCCTGTGCACACAGACTTTTTGACAGGGATTGTACTGTCTTTAAGATACCTTTAACTGTCATTCTTTAAAAAAGGGGATTCTGTTAAAAATTCCTAAGGTCCTAAAGGCTTTGTGTTACGGGACGGTTTAAGAACGAAAAATTTCGGGAACTTAGGGCTTTGGCCCACTAAATAGACAGTTTCAAAGATTATAGATATTGGTGGGATTTCGACATACTAAACAAGGTCGGTGGATTAATATTATGTAGATGGCTCGTGTACAGGATGTGGAATATTTACAACGTTGTGCCCTGTCGGAGCCCGTCTTAGCGCTCGGTACGGTAGGTGATCGGGATAGCCACGGCGTTCCTAGGAAGCTTCTGCCGAGAAACGCAGGTCCGTTTGAAGTCCGACACAATTTCCTGCTGAAGCGTAGCTAGCTCCGACACCTCTAGCAATAGTCAGATGATAGTGCTCGAGACTCCACACGCTAGTACCGAGAACGCCTTCTACCTACGCCACGGCAGCACCGGGAGAAGGAATGCTTCCATCTTCGGGATTGTGCGACAGAGTCAGCACCCACGAGTGTACAATATAAGATCAAGATATAAAACGTTGGGGACGTGTCAGTAAATCTTACGAATAAGTAGGCGGTGACGAATTCACCAGGTCGCTTAATCCGAGCCCAGATTTCGGCCTCGGTAATACATCAAGTAGGCGGTGAGAATAACAAATCTTCCAGGCGCTTCACTTGGGCCCAGATCTCAGCCCATCAACTAGTAGGCAGGCGGTGAAAGGAGACAAATTTCGGGCCATCAAACTGCAGCTCGAAGTGGCTTCAAAACAACTGAATAATTACACTCCAACACCGTTGTATTGCGTCCGTTGCGTCTAATAGTGCGGAGGTAGGTTGTTTTCTAGTGTAAGCTTCGCCGTAGAACGTGTCTGGACTTGCATAAAAGGCATTTGGTTTGCAGAAGGTGATGTGGGTTTCCTTATCACAGGGCGAGCCTGGCTCACGGGCCACCGTATCATCAGAACGGTTTGATACTTTGTTAGCTCGTGCACTTTTAGAGTCTTTAGGCTGATTGAACCATTGTTACACACAATTGGAAGGATAGGGTTTTTGCTGGCGAAATTTTGGGTACCCATGGGTGTGTAGTTCCTGGCCCACGCAATTTATCAACGCCCGGCGGCTAAGTCGAAAGGGCAACTATACTAACATGTATAATTCTCAAGCTGCGACTTGATATCCTGATCACTTTTTCCGAACCGACAAGCGCCCTACAGATGTCTATCTAGCACCCTGCCGGCTCTTGTGCCACCAGCCAAAGCTGCCCGCTCAACGCTCGTTGCAGCTCCACGCGGTAATGTGGCTGTTCCAGCTGCCATCTTCATCGGCGAGGTTGACATTCCTGTGGTTCTCTCGCTTTCCGCTTCGCCGGTCCAAATGATGCGCCCTGCCAGAGGGGTTCATGGTGCCCGGTCACCGCCATGACGACCTGGTGCTTTTAGGGGCACCCTAGGAATGATCCTCTCCCTCCATCTGGTCTCCGGATCCGGATCGCCATTGTTGATCATCGCTTTCCAGCAGTGTACACCCCATAATGCCTTGGTCCTAACATCTCCCGGGTGCCTCATCATCACTAGCACCAGGATCCGATCTCCTGGCATCAGAGACTTCAGTCTTGCCTTCTCCAGGTGTCGTCGCACAGTCCTCAGTGCTCGTTGCGGTGCCGGTATTAAAGGGGTCGGGTTCTCCCCCGTGGTTCACCTGTGGCTCACACCTCTCGTTGGCTTTCGCTCCAGAAGAGTCGTGATTTTCAAGGTGATAGAAGGTCGGACCGTACCGGCTAGAGATGAGGCCCATCTTAACAAGCGCTCTTTCGATCAAATGCTTGATACATGGGACGCAGGCGGCGATGATGCTGTGAACGACACTCGTAAGCTTTCTCATCGAAACAGAGGATTCCGGAAATGGGAACGCCTACCCAAGCTGGATCTCCAGTATCCCCCAAAACGTGACATCCACCCCGTCGCGAAGCGGATCCCCTGTGAGCCTCTTCAACGACACGGACACGATCTTGCAAATGCTCGCAGCGCTCGCGACCAGACCCAAACCCATGATGATCACGAGAATCGCCCTCTCACGCACAGACCTGCGAATATGCCGAATGAACGTCATGGGTAGGAGACTCAGGACGAAGTCGGTGGCCACGGTCAAAGCGGCAACTCCCAGAATCCCTTTACTCATAAGCGAGCGGGGGAGACACACAGCATTCGGTGTTTTTGGGTTCCACACCGCTGACAGCGGCTTGCAAGAGGCAAAGAGGAAGCTGCTTGTGGTGATGGCAATTGCAACGGGGATGACCATCATTGCCAAGAGGAAGACGCGCCATAGTGTGCTATCTCGACGGAGCTGGAAGAGTGAATAGGCGATGCTGAGCTTTGCGAAGCCGATTGCCCATCCTGAGCAATGGTTGGAGAAGTGAAGACATAAACGCGCGGTTGGGATCTGGGCCTCAGGGACATAGAGGGATGCTCGACCGAGCCCGTTGTGGACAGCGATGAGGGTTAGGATCCACTGGGCGAGATCGAAGACCTGGCGAGACTCAGTAAGAGAGCTGGAGGCTACAAGCAGAAGGGTAGTGCCTCACTGCAGCGGCGATGATGGTCCAGTCATCCCATCCCAGCCGTAATACCGGCCGACAACGGCTCCATATGCGGGTGATAAGGATGGGAATGGAGATACCATGTAGAACGCAAGACAGGATGACAATCTCGGGGCCTCGGTCCATGAA
>Ga0247760_1000062_pt1:40000-96832 | contig 96832 bp, 45 predicted proteins | sample UWRJL171409R4_FD_179936 | JGI IMG/M metagenome (GOLD analysis project Ga0247760, IMG submission 179936) | Plant litter microbial communities from Arlington Agricultural Research Station in Wisconsin, United States - UWRJ-L171-409R-4 | ecosystem: Environmental > Terrestrial > Plant...
CTCTCTTGAACCAAGGCCGATCTTGTAACAGCACTAGGCCCAAATAGTGCTGCCACCGCGGGTGCTGGCCAACGCCGAATCGTTCAAAGACACGGTTCTGAGTGAACCAATCCACTTCTCTCACCTCACCGTACCGATTCGGTGGGATAGCCGATATCGCCTTGACAGCGGATATAGCGTCTTTGGTAAACTCATCCGCGTCGCCGAGCCAGATAAGCACTCTCTCTGCGCGTTTATAGATATCGTCCATCTGACACACTTGCTCGGTCTTTTCGGAGGGGCCATTTTTGGTTGATGCAGATAGCGTCGGCCCAGAGGTAGCGCGACTTGGCTGTCTTGATGGTGCCTAGGTATAGGAGAGAGCATCGAAGGCAGGGGCGCTGTCGAGGGCAAATGTGGAAATAGCGAGAGACAACGGTGCGAGTCCGAAAGGAAGCCGTGTAGTTTTGATCTCGAGTAGTCTGATGCTCGATAGGCTTTGCAGCTTGTCGTATGCGTACGCGTTTGGTGTCTCCATGGTCGTTTGCTTGGACACCTGCCGCCACGGTCATATGCCATTCATCACCTTTTTCTTGATGAGGGAATTAACAGCTCACCGGACTTTCGGACGGACTTCGGATATTGCCAACAGTAGCGTGCTGCAAGCCCCCAAATGTTGCGGCTGAGGGGACAAGCAGGCTCGGAGCCTTGTTCAATCTAGGTCACATGATCTCAGGATGTTGAGGGCGGCGTCGCATTCAATAAAGGCAAAACGCAGTCTTTAAGCTTTCCGGAGGAAAGGACTAGGTGTTTATAGTCTCTCTAGCTTTCGAGCGGACCAACCGTCTACTCCATGTTGTGAGATAGTTCATAGCATCCTGATCTAATTCCTAAGATAGTACGTAGTATCTTGGCACCAACACTAGGACGGTATTTAACGTACCAGTATATTATATAGCACAGTACAAAGAAAACAAGAGTGCATATTTTTGAAAATAGGACCCATTTTGACCCTCTTTATATATGGGATCAACTCTAGGCCCACTCGGCCAGAGTTCAAACAATTTGGCTTGGGATTTGCGCGATTGGAACTCCCAGTCCGATTTCTGAATTGATTAGTGCTGCCAAGGCACGGCATAAATGCCACTTGGACATTCCCAAATTACTTGGCATGCGGGCACTGCCACCGCCACCCACGTGCACCCACCCTCGTGCTGGCGCGTCACCCACCCTTCAGGCAGCAACAGTTGATGTTCCAGTATTGTAGACATTCCATTACGACTACCATCAAGGCTCGGCCTGGGATAATTCTTTCTCTAGAAATACACAGTCTCACTCACGCAGGCCATCCTTGCAATGCTTGTCCAGGCGCCCGCAAAACATGGGCTGGATGAAGGGAGGACCGATGTCTTTGAAGGACCGTCGGCTGCACCGACTGTGGTTATTGACGCCGGGTGAGCAGTTTCGCTTTTCCAACATCCTTAGCTATCAGAATCACCATTGACATGGTGTAGGTCATGTACGACGAAATACGGCTTCGGGGGCAACTCGACACCTTCCGAGCTCTGTATGTTTACACAACCCCCTTTATCTCGTTCGATCAGCAGGGAAAGTCTGACAGCCAGCAGTGTCAATCGTAGGACGGCGGAGGCATGTTCCGTATGTCCCTTCCTCCCTTCCCTCACACACCTACACCTATTAACAGATTCCAGAATGTGCCTTCTCGGTGCCACCTATCGACCAGATACCTACGTCGGCAGCGACGTCCATGGCAACGAGCAGTTCCTCAACATCCGGGCCCCTATTTCCGGGAACGAAGTCCTCAGTTGGGATGACGTCGAGGTCATCTGGCACCACATCTTTTACTCGAAGCTCAAAATCGACCCCGTCGAGCATCCCATGGTGCTCACTACGCCAGCAGCCGGGAGATCGGCAAAGGACAAGTAGCTACCCCGCCCCTTCTCATCTACGGAGATGTTTTCATGACTCTAACACTGGCAAAGCGAAACCCTCGCAATCCTCCTCTTCGAAACATTCAATGCCCCACGTGCCTTCGTCGCCCCACCCGCCCTTTTATCCCTCCTCTCTGCAGGCCGTTCCACAGGCCTCGTCATCGACTCAGGCCATGCACACACCACATGCGTTCCTATCTATGCTGGATTTCCTCTTGCCCACGCAACGAAGTCTCTCCCGCTGGGGGGCAGGGAGATTGCCGCGCATTTGGGGTCTATCCTTCCGGGGCCGACGCTCGAGGATGACACGCTCCAAGAGATAAAGGAGAAGCACTGCCGCGCTGAGCTGGATCCGTTCCATGCCGTTGCAGAAGGGACCTGGAAGGGACAGGAGTATGCCCTGCCGGACGGGAAGGTTGTGTGTGTTGGGACGGAGGCCTTTCGCGCGCCTGAGCCGCTATTCGCGCCGTTTCTTGGCCTGGGTGACACAGTGCGGCGAGTGATTGGGATGGCGGATTGTAGTGTGAGGAAGGAGCTTTGGGGGAGTATTGTCTTAGTGAGTTTAGTCCATTCCTGCTAAAGAGATGCAACAACCAGTGGCAGACTGACGGATGGTCGCAGAGCGGTGGAAATGTCTTGCTCCCGGGCTTCGCGGACCGCCTCCGGCAAGACCTCAAGGCTGTGGCCTCTCACGACTCAACGGTGAGCCTCTTTACTCCCCCAGACCCCAAGACAGCGGCATGGCGCGGCGGATCGATGCTCAGCGGGCTCAGCACGTTCCGAGACATGTGTATTCCCTACAGCGAGTACGACGAGTACGGACCGGTGCTACTCCAGCGAAAGTGTCTGGGTATTGGCCTCTAGCTCACTAGTACCACTGCAATATCGCGACTTTCGTTTCTGCAGCGGCGGTAGTGACAGGTCCCCGCCCGGCTTATAGTCCTGATATTGATACAATCACTTCATGCCCGCCCCCCAACAGAATCCCACCTCCCCGGGCGGTTCTACTGTTCCAAGAAACACCTCTCCACTATGCCGTCCCTCACTTTCGGATGCTGGCATCGTCCATCGCCATCGAACCACCCCTCCCCAAGCACCAAGTCCACCTCAGCCAGCCAGCCAAGCGGCGCCACCCCCTCCGAGTCGCTGCGGCGTCGTCTGGTCGGGGTCCGCTCCGCTGCCTGGGATGTCTATCTGTCTTTCTTGCTGGTCATGCTGTCAATGGTGATTGATATTGGGGATGGCGATATTTTCAAGTCTTGAGTTAGGAAGTATATTTTGAGACGGAAATCTATCGCCGCTTATAATACTTGCGAGCGGAGGAGCGACTGAGTTACTTCGGCCAGCGTGGCACAGGAGCATGTTGAGTTGCCGGCTGGCGAGTGAATTGAGGGTATGTAACTATATGCATGCGGCAAAACTTTGTTAGCTTATTGGCAGTTGGTTTCAGGCCGAGAACTCCCATCCAACGTTCTAATAACTACTCAACCAATTAACCTACCTGAGGATCTTGCCCTCTGGAATGGTATCGAGGGGGAGGCCTGTGCTTTCATCTACCAACTTGGCGGGGGACACGGGACATGCAGCTCAGCCCCCGTGTGGTAGAAGCGTGGTAATGCGCAGTCATGGGGAATCACTTGTGCGAAACCCTCCAAGTTAGCAACCAGCGAGTGCACAGTGGCATCAGGTCCCATGGAAATGCCATCCATTGCTTTGACTCGTACTTGTCTTGTCCCATGGTTGCTCCCGCGCCCCTTTGGTAGATACGGACTCCGAGGGAAAGAACGTAGCGCAATTCGAATAGTTTTCCCCATCAAGTGGGTCTTTCCTTCCCCAATGAGGTCAATTCAAGCAAGCACGAGTTTTGATGAAGTTGCTATCCCTCGTCTCCTTCAGTCCCCCAGTCGCTTGTCCTCTTTCTGATTTTCCTTCTCACCGCCACTCAACATTGAACCAACATTAACGACTACCCAAGACACTCCGGCACCACAGAGCCGAGTCTTTGCATGGTGCCATCTGGAATCGGCGCACTCCACCGAAGCGGTTTTGCCTCTGCAAGTTTCTCCGCAGGCGTACAGTTTTCCCACGGATAATACGGCGCGTCAATTCTTCCCATTCTAGCGCGGCCGGGGGCTACACGCAACTTCAGCCGGCAACGCCTCACAGCGGGGATGTAACTCCCCGCCAGGTGTCGGCCAATCGTTTGACATAACCCGATTCGCGCGCTTGTGGGACAAAGTTCCGAGTTATGGATGAATCTTCAGGGCTGCGTCTTTGATTAAGGTACCCACGATGGAGATGACGACAGCAACGTCCAGACGTATATATTTTGCACGGCCCGGATCGCTCGTCCATGAGAGATTTGTCGGTCAACCGCGGTCATGGTGCGTCTCCTCTCGGTTGCTCTGCTCGTCCAGAGCGTCATCGCTCAAACTCCACCCGCCGGGTGTTCGACTGGGGCCATCTACAAGCCGCAGCCCTTTGGCTTCTTTGCCAACAACACCATCTACACGCCGACAGGCAACGAGTCCATCACGTACCCGCGCCATGTCGAGCTGGCGGATGGCACCATCCTAGCGACGGCATCGCTGCGGGGCCACAGCACGCCGGCCGCCTTCCCCGTCTTCGAGAGCAAGGACGGCGGCGCCAGTTGGCGGTGGATTTCCGACGTCAAGGACCAGGTCAATGGCTGGGGTTTCGGTGCCCAGCCCGCACTCGTTGAGCTAACCGAGTCAATTGGTGGCTTCCCCGTCGGCACCGTCCTCGCCTCGGGAAACAGTGCGAGCAACAACGGGACTCGCATCGACTTGTACGCCAGCACCGACAAGGCGCGCACCTGGAAGTTCGTCAGCCACATCGCCCAGGGCGGCCGCCCCAACACCACCAACGGCGCCGACCCCATCTGGGAGCCTTATCTCCTGGTCTACAACCACTCCCTCGTTGCCTACTACTCCGACCAGCGCGACCCCCTGCACGGCCAGAAACTGGCCCATCAGGTGTCTACCGATCTGGTCAGCTGGGGCCCGGTCGTCAACGACGTCGCTTACGATCTGTATATTGCGCGCCCTGGTATGACCGTGGTGGCCTACATCCCGCCCATTGACCAGTGGATCCTAGTCTACGAGCGACCTATTGGTAACTCCAGCTCGCACGGTGTTAACTACCCCGTCTACTACGTCATGGCCAAATCACCCCTCGACTTCCGCCTCTCCGAGGGCCTGCCCATTGTCATTGACGATCGGATCGCCCCCAATGCGAGCCCCTACGTCGTCTGGAGCTCGGTGGGCGGGCCGAATGGCACCATCGTGGTGTCGGACGCTGATAACAAGGTCGTGTACACGAACCAGGCCGGCGGTGATGTGAACAAGTGGGAGATTCACGACACACCTGCTGGTGCCACCTACAGCAGGTCCATCCATATCTTGAGCAAGCACCAGGATAGCTTGCTGCTGTTTGGAGGAGAGACCTTTGACGACATGGGTCTGCATCTCCTGACGCCGTTTACGGCCACGGTGGTGAGCTTGACGGATATTGTCAAGAATTGGTAGTTGCCTAGGTACCTATTGTTTGTAAAAGTGGCGAGCAATGAAAATTGGGGTGTTGTTATCTGCAAAACTGGTGACTGCTTAAGTTATGGCGGCATGTGTGTCGTGATATTTGGGGTCCTACACAATCTTGATGCCAACACGTGCCCGAACATATATGTACATGAGAACGGCTCCTTTCACTATAGTGAAAGTGGGGTGGGACCTACTGCGAAACCGCCATCCTACGCCGATTGGCCTCACTCTATCTTCAAGCAGAAGTGGCGATGCTTGAAAATGTCTTGCACCAAGTGGCAGAAACTGATGGCAAGTCGGGCGACCGAGACAGAGTCCTTTATACGAGGGACGCAAAGCCTTCGTGAATACATGACGGTCACTAACGGCAACTCAGAACAGCGGAAGATCATAACCCATGTGAGAGAGAAACTTAAAGTATAAACTCGGAATCACCTGCATCTCTGGCATGATGATTACGTCCTGCTGGCCGGACTTGACACTAACAGGCCATACACCTACCTACCTACCAGACAAGGCTCTATCTTCAGCGCAAGGTTGCTGAGGTTGGACCGCCTAACATGGGGGTGATTTCGATTTCCTGCAGATGTGGACGAACTCGCGATCTATGGGCAACGTCTATCTGCTTGGCGGCGACATTGACATATGGGAGACCTTCAATCCCTCGAAGCTTGTGTGTGTCTTGTCGCGCCACAACAACAGTTTCCTTCTTCTGCGCTGGTATTACCGCCTTGTTGGCCATCATATCAGAAAATCAGATCGTGCAGAGATACACCAGAATAGTGTCAACTAGTACTCTCATGAAGTATTTGGAGGTGTGAGGTATGAACTTAAAAGCTTGGACGCGGAAGAATAGTCACTTCCATCGCTGCGTGGGGAAAGATTCCGCTATGTGTGTCGTGATGTGTAGGATCTCGTGACAGTCTTAAAGCCAGGAGTTTCAGAACGTGTATGTGCATACCTCTAAGTCAGGTGACCAGCTTTTAGACCAACCCCCTTTTAGACCACAAGGTTCTAGAAGGATGACTAACCCTCGCCACCAACTCTTCTATTTCAATCGCCCGCAACTTCACGAATTTGATTCCAATCCGTTTCCTTCTTTTTTCAATGGCTTGAGAATTTGCAAATGAAGCCATATACGGAGTTCGATTTGTAGAACGCCCTTGCGGAGTATGCTGAAACTGGCAAACTCCGCGATACGGCTAAAAACTACAGCATCTCCCACAACACTTTATATTATCGATCCAAAGGTAGCAATCTAGCTACCTACTCACAAATAATGAACTAGAAGCTTTCTCTGGCACTGGAAGAACGTCTCGCAGAATAGACTCTCTTCTAGGGGGCTATTAGTAACCCTCTAACCCATAGGTAAATCCGGAAATTAGGTACTAGAATACTTACTGCCTCTGGAGAGCCAGCCTACCTTAGAAAGCACTAATACCGCCGCTTTTTAAATTAAAATCCTTCCATTTCTACTAAAAGACCACAGAGGATCTATATAAACCGTGCTAATTAAACTTATAAGGCCGTTATTTAGCCTTAGTTTAACTACTTGGAGTTTCTAAGGGTTAAGGCCATTTTACCAGAGAACAGATATAATATAGACGAAACTGGTATAGTTAATAGTATTAGAGATAACAGTCTGGTTATAAGCTTTAGATTTAGAAAGCTTTTATAAAAGAGGAAGTCTAGAGACTGAATTTAGATAACTATTCTAGAGTGTGTTTCGGCTAACAGCCAGTTTTTAAACCTACTAGTTATTTTTAAGGGTGGGAGCCTTTAGTAACAGTAATACCTACGCGATTTAACCCTATTTAAAGGTTAGGCTTTTAAACTAACTAAAAACGGGTGGACTGACGATAACACTATTGTTAAATAGCTTTATAAAGTCTTTCTTCCAGCCACTTAGCCAGCTAACCCTTACGACCAGTAAGAAAGTGCTTGGTGGCCTATAAGGACTAACAACACTAAGCACCACTTAGTAGACTGCTTAGCCGTAACTGTGTGGTGTACCACTAAGTATAACAGATTAAGTAAGGTACAGAGTACCTTCCGTCTAGTTAGTATAGATAGTTATAATTATGCCTATAACCTTTACAAGGGACTTTAGTTCCTTATATTAATATTTAATTATTTATTTGTGTCTTACTGTTTAGATTTACCTCTGTACACTATAATGATAACGACTTACAGTGATATTAAACCCTTATTTAGGAGTGTTAGCTTAATAAACCGTCTTCGGAACGCCCTTTACCTGTTAGCGTCCTGTTATAAGTTCTGTCTTAACCTGCGTTAGTCCTTGTGAGGCCTGTGTTAGGTATAAGTTATAATATAATATTAACGTTACAATTCTGAACGTTATTTGTTGAATTCTTAGATACTGTCTTCCTCTTACCACTAATATGTTAACTTCTGGAAAAGGTAAGGAGCTTAAGGAAGTATAAGTTTAGCTTTAACTCCTTACTGTTAACGAGTTAGCTATATGTTTTAAAGAGTTAAACCTTAACTAGTAAGGGTTAGTTAAGGAATTTAATAAGGCCTTCTTTAGAGATATTAAGAGCTGTATTAGTCTTATTGAGAAACTCCAGGCTTAACTTAACGTAATTAAGCTGGAGAATAACGACTTTAGAAGTTTATAAAAAAAACAGGTAAAGTTTCCCCCCCCTTTGCGCTTTAAAAGAGACTTTATATAGTTAAAGTCCTAGATAGCTTAGCTTTAGAGTTACGTTACTTATTATAATAAGTAGTTCTTTAAAGAAGAAGAAAAGGTTAGGTTTACTAAAGCCTTATTAGATGGAGTAGCAGCTTGTTAGTACGAATTACATGTAAAAATAATTAATGACCTTTTTGTGGATAGAGTGTGTAAGGAAGCCCCTGAGATTTAGGCCCTTTTCGACAATTTTAACGTCTTTATTAACTAACTCTGGACTGAGTTTAGAGAACTGGACGCCTTAAGGCGGGTTAAGTAATGCCTTATAGCCTTAAGATAGATATCCTTAGTTTTTAAGTTTTCTATACGTTTTAAGCTGGAAGCTGTAAAAATTAAGTTTAGGTAGGAAGTTTTAATGATACTGTTGTGACGACCCTGCAGGCCGTCACTTGGGCCAGAGCGGCCCGACGAATCCTACGACCAAGGAACAGTGCAGAAAGACAGTACGCACGGTACTGCACACTGGGCCAGGGGTGCAAAGACCCGAAGCCCCTACGACCAACTAGCAGTTGCTCAGTCTTGGCAAGAGTGCTCACCTACTGAGCAGTTGTAAGACCTCTGAGCAAGGAGTACTCAGTAGCAGGGTGCTCAGTTCCTCCGTAAGTAACAAGCCACTAAGCAAGGTATAAAGTACCTTTAGCTAGTTAGTATAGATAGTTATAGTTATGCCTATAACTACTGTAAGGGACTCTGGTTCCTCACGCTAGTATTTAATTATTCATTTATATCTTACTGTTTAAACTCACCTCTGTGCATTATAGTGACAGCGACCTACAGTGACATTAAACCCCTTATTTAAGAGTGCTAGCTTAATAAGCCGTCTTTAAAACGCCCCTTACCTGTTAGCGTCTTGTTATACGTTCTGTTTTAACCTACGCCAGTCCTCTTAAGGCCTGTATTAGGTGTAAGTTGTAATACGATATTAGCGTCCCAGTTTTAAACACTATTTATTAAACTCTTAAATACCACCTCCCTCCTACTAACATATTAACTTTTAAAAAAGGTAAGGAGATTAAGGAGGTGTAAGCTTAACCTTAACTCCTTATTATTAATAAGTTAGCTGTACGCTTTAAAGACTTAAACTTTAACTAGTAGGGACTGGTTAAGGAACTTAACGAAGCCTTCCCTAGAGACATTAAAAGCTGTATTAATCTTATTAAAAAACTCTAAGCCTGACTTAACGCTGTTAAACTAAAGAATAACGACCTTAAAGGCTTATAGAAGAAATGGGTAAAGCTCCCCTTATTATCACGTTTTAAGGGAGACTTTACATAGCTGGAGTTCTAGATAACCTAACTTTAAAGTTATGTTACTTATTACAATAAGTAGTTCTTTAAAGAAGAAGGAAAGGTTAAGTTTGCTAAAGCCTTACTAGATAGAGTAGCTGCTTACTGGTACGAACCTTATGTAAAGATAATTAATAACCTTTTTATAGACAGAGTGTGTAAAGAGGCCCTTAAGATTTAGGCTCTTTTTAACGATTTTAATATATTTATTAATTAACTCTAGATTAAGTTTAGAGAATTAGACACCTCCTGGTAGGCTAAGTAACGCCTTATAACTTTAAGGTAGATGTCCTTAGTTTTTAAGTTCTTTACACGCTTTAAATTAAAAGCAGTAAAGATTAAACTCGGTTAAGAGGCTTTAATAATACTGTTCTAAAGTGGCTTAAAGGAACACGTTACTAAAGACTTTTACTAAGAAGACCGACTAGACTGTTTATAAGAACTGGTTAAAATGGTTATTAAAGCTGATAATTAGTATTATAATCACTATTATAAGAAGAACTTTTAGAAAGAACAGACCCCTTATTAGTTAAGTAAACTTAAAAGGGGGAATTAGTCGATTGTGATAGGTTATTACCCTGGACTGATGGATATTAATATAGTAAACTGTCAGAACTAACCTAACTGTAATAAGCTTTAACGACAGTAGTAGTAGAAGTAGTTTAAGGACCTGTTACAGGTTTAATGTTTTAATTATGGTAAGAAAAGATATATAGTACGGTAATGTCTGTTATTAAAATAAGACAGTTAGAAACCTGTTTTAAAAGGAGGAAAGTATGTTAAGTTTAATTTAGGAGACGTCTATGTTAAGATAGTAGGTAACGAAAAGGACTGCACCTGGATAGATAAGTGTAACTTAGGAGATAAGGAAGAAGAAGAAGAACTTTAAAATATAGTGTATCTAGTCTTTAAGGATGTTTTAAAAGAGTTAGCTATAAAGGTGCAGGTTATAAAAGACCGACTTTAAGGTGGAAACTTAGAATTATTAAAGGTGTAAGTTATAGAAGACTGACTTTAAAAAGAGATGTTCTAGTTAGCGGTTACAGGTTTTAAAAACCTTACCTTATAAGCTTAGGAATTAAGGAAGTTTAAAAAGGACCTTAATTTAGACTTTACTAAGATGGTAGAGGGAGTTGAAGAATTAGCCCTCCAGGTTACCTAAATGGTGAAGTAAGCTTTAGAAGGTGAAAGAGAATAAACTGAGAGAATTAAACTGGAGAAATAAAAGTTCTTTTTAACAGTACCCCTTGAGACTTTTAAGCACTTTAAATACGTTAAGTGGATTAGTACCCTTACCTTCCTGGAAGAGGGATAATTTAGGTGGCTGCCTTATATTAAGGCTAGTGTACCTTAGATTAGTACCTTAAAGGTCCCTTAAGAAGGTATAAAGTAAATACATTAATAGAGGGTTTAGGAGTTAAAGGAAAGATATTAGGAGTTAGTGGACGAAGTGGAGGATTTATAAGTTAAAGGTCTTACTATAACGTTTAAAGATAAAGTAGTGGAAATCGGGTTATAATTTTATAATAGAGTTTGTTTTACTAATTAGATTAAATACTGACTTATTAAGGAATGTTATTTTATGGAAGAATAAGTTAGGCTGTTATTACCTGAGTTTTAGGAAGAGGTTTGGGAGAAATAACGTATATAAAGGTAAGTAGAAGAAGAAAAAGAATAAGGTATTACTTCCCCTGTTTTATACTTTATAACTGTAGTACCTGTAGTTAATATCGACTACCTTAGTTATAAGGATATATTATAGATTAACTGTGTGTACGATAACTGTGCTTTTAACTGGCATTATAGACTTAAAGCTTTTTATAACCACTTCCTTAATATATAAAGACGAGATTATATAGTTATAAGGGTAGAGTTAGAACTGGCTTATTATCAGGTCTCTTACTCCTTAATTAGGGAATTTAGTAATAAGTGGAAGGTTACTATAGTTAATTAAACCCCTACCACGTGCTGGCGAGGAGGGGTATTTAATAACTGCCTAGTTGTGACGTGTTTACTATATTTTAATGGAAAAGTTAGGAAATAGTAGAAGTGGGAAGATTATTAACAGATTTAAAAGTAAAAAGACATTACTGCAATTTAAGCTTATAAAGCGTATTATTAACTTATTAAGGACTTTAGGAACATTATACCGTTTAAAGCCGACTGGACGTTAAGGCGTAAGAACTTAGGAAAGGTTAACTGCTAGGTTTATTAAAGCTGCCTGTTTTTCTAAAAGGAATTGGGAAAAGGCTGTGGGCTTTTTAAAAGGGCTGGAAATTAGTAATTTACTGGTTAGTAAAAACTTTAAGAAGAAGGAGAGGTATTTAAAGGTTAGGCTGGATAAGACCTTAAGGATAGATAATTGTTATGACTTAGATGTTAAAGGAGTATAAGTATTATTCTGTTAATGTCAGCTTAATAAACGGAAGAGGGAGGTTATTTAGGGTAAAAGTAGTGATTAATAATGGGAGTGCTTTTAACCTAGTGTACCCTTTATTAGTTAATTAAAGGAAACTTTTAAACGAAGAGTATAAAGAGGTTATCCCTATTTAAAATGGTGAAGGAGGCTTATATTAGTATAATAACAGTAAAGTTACCTATTACTTACCACTTTTAATTAAAGTGGACAGGGATGAATAATAAGTGGACTTTAACGTTACATTAGTTATAAGGTACGATATAATCTTAAGTTTACCTTAGCTAGAAAAGTATAACTTTATGATTAACTAGAGGAGTGGCTACCTTACCTTTAGTGAGTCCCTTAGTTGTAATTACTGTTTAGAGAAAGTTAAGAAGGCACTGAACTGTTTTAAAGATATACGGAGTATTTAGAAGTACACTAAACCTTTAGAATTAAGTACGGTTTAGGTTAGGTTTATTAAGATAGTTAAAGGATTAAAAGGTCTACTGTATTACCTAAATGACGATTTAGAAGGTGGAAAGAAGTAAGAAGCTAACTTACAGATAAGTAAAGAAGTTAACTTATTTAAAGTACCTGTAGAATATAGGAAGTTTACCCTATTTTAAAAAAAGATATTATAATTATTAGATTATAGATTATAGGACTATAAAATTAAGTTAAAGCTGGGAGTGAAGCTTTGTAACTTCCAGCCTTACTATTTAAACCCCTAGTAAACTAAAACCTTATAGGAGTATATTAATGAGAATTTAAAAAACGGGTTTATTATAGAGTCCCAGTCCCTAATAAGGTACCTAATACTGTTTATCTTAAGAAAGGGAGACGGTAAGTTATATATAGTTATTAATTACTAAACGTTAAATGAAAATATAATTAAAAACCGTTACTTACTACTACTTATTACAGAAATGTAAGAACGGATTATTAGGGTAAAGTAGTTCTCTAATCTTAACTTTCCTATAAGATTTAACTATATTAGAGTAAAGGAGAAGGATAAATATAAGACGGCTTTTCAGATTTATAATAGGTATTATTAGTACTGTATTATACTAATAAGATTAATAAACGCCCTTGTGACTTTTTAAGGCCTTATTAACAGTATTCTCCGCCCCTTCCTTAATAAGTTTATCTTTATGTATTTAAACGACGTTCTAGTTTACTTTAAAACCTTAGAAGAATATTAAAAGTATATATAACAGGTTTTAATAACCTTTAAGAAAGCGAAACTGATAATAAACCTGGAGAAGAGCCACTTCTACGTTTAGGAACTAAACTATTTAAGGTTTAAGGTAACCTTTAGAAAGTTTAAAATGTAACTAGAGAAGATAAAGGTAATTAGGGATTAGCCCACTTTAAAGAATTAAAAAGAGTTATAAGCCTTTATTAGTTTTACAAACTTTTATCGCTATTTTATTAGGTACTTTGTAAAGATTATAAGATTACTTTACGAACTTATAGGTAAGGGAAAGTTATTTAAATAGACTGATAGATAATAAAAGGTGTTTAAGGACCTTAAGCACGCCTTTATTATAACGCCAGTTCTGGCCCTCCCTAATTTCTTAAAGCTTTTTTAAGTTAAAACAGACTCTTTAGAATTTGTAATTAGCGGAGAACTTAGTTAAGTCTAGGATGATGGGAAACGCTACCTAGTTACCTTCTTATTAAAAGGAATCTATAACCTAGCTTTATGATATTTAATCTATAATAAGGAACTGATAGTAATTATTTAGTACTTTATTAAATAGGCACTGTATTTAAGTGGCATGGAAGAACTGGTTTAGGTCTTTTCAGACTATAATAACTTCCAGTACTTCTTAATAAAGGAACTTAATCCACGGTAAGTATAGTGGGTAGAATTAATAGCCCTGTTCCACTTCCAGATCCACTATATTAAAAGAAAAGATAATAGGTAAATTAATGTTTTTAACTAAAGACAGGACTATAAGGATGCTAATTTAATCTTAATCCCTATTATTATATTTAATGAAATTAGGAACGGTATATTAGAGTATACGTTATAAGTGTTAGATAACTAGACATTAAAATAAATTATTAATATATATATAAACTTATAAACAGAGTATAATATCTATTAATAGTAACAGGATTTTTAAATAAGAAGGTTAGTGGAAGGAACCTGTAAGTATAAGTGCCCTTTAAGAGACTTTTTAAGGTATATATAAGATTGTAGTAAGGAGTGCTTAAAGTATCTAAACTATAATAAAACTAGTTATTAGCTGGAATAACTATTAGAAGGTGTAGACAGTATGCTTAAACCAGGAGTAAAGTTTTAGTATTAAGAGAAACTATATATTTATAACCTAGATAAATGAAAGGAGTACGTTTAACAAATTTATAAGTCTTAACTTAAAGGATATATAAGCCGAGTTAAGACTTTTATATAAGCTTAGTAAGTGTACGCCTTCTTAGGAATAAAGAAGCTAGTTAAGGAAGTGGTTAATAACTGTAACATTTGCTATTAGAAGTAGAATTAACGTTATAAGCTTTATAGGCTTCTTAAACTACTCCCTATACTATAGGCGTTATAAAGTTTAATCTTACTTAACTTTATTACTAGGATTTTAGAGTTTAGGGACCCTATTATAGGAGTTACCTATAACTAAATCCTTATAATAGTTAACAGATTGATAAAATGGGCTTACTTTTTACTAACCTTAAAGGATATGACAGTGGAGTAACTTACTTATATCTTTAAGAAAGAGGTAGTTTTATAACACCTTTAGCTAGATAATATCGTTACAGATTAAGATAAACTAATTATGTTAAAGTTCTGGTAAGGATTAATATAAAGGATAGGTGTAAAGAGTAAGCTTTTAACAGTATTTCACCTATAGATAAACGGCTAAATAAAGTAAGTTAACTAAATATTTATAATATATCTTTAAACGTACGTTAACTTTAAATAAGATAATTAGCTTAAACTGTTACTAATAGCACAGATAGCTTATAATATAACGCTAGTTAAGTTAATAAGTATATCACCGTTCTTCGCTAATTATAGTAAGGAGCCTAAACTCTGTTAAGGCCTGCCTACTAGCGCCCCCTAAGCTGTAGTCCACGTAAATTAAATGTAAGAGCTGTATAACCATTTACGAGCTAAATTTAAGTTTACATGCGAACGAATAAAAAAGTTTACTAATAAACACTAAACTAAGTAATTAGTATTTAAGAAAGGACTTTATTATAAGGGTAAATAAGTTAAGGGACTGACTTTTTAAAAGGGGGATTATGTTTACCTTTTTTTATAAAACCTATATTTAAAACAACTTAATAAGAAACTCGACTTTAAAAGGTACGGACTGTTTTAAATTAAAAGGAAGGTTGCTACCTTTAATTACAAACTAGACCTACCCGCTAATATAAAGGTGTAGATTAAGGTTTTTCACATCTCACTTCTAAAACCCGCCTTAAAGGGAGTTCCCCTAGAAAAGAAGATTAAGGTTAACGTTAACGAGGATAAGTATAACGTTAAGGAAGTTATGGATTTATAAAAGGGAAAGAACACGTTTAAATATCTTATTAAATGGCTAGATTACAGCCTTAGAAGTAACTTATAAAAGCCAGTTAAAAACCTTAATTACCTAGACTTAATTATAAAGTTCCACTAAAAGAATCCAGACTGACTAAAACCACCTGTAAAGAACGAAAAGTGAAGGTTAAACCAGTTAGTGTAGCCTTAAGGAGGTAAATTAACCAGTTTACTTTAGAAATAGAAAAATAAGATAAGATCTGATATTTAAACTATTAAACTAAAGAGTAAGACCACCACAGGACTTAAAGCCTAGGAAGTAGTAGGAAACTCCTTAGTAGGTATAGAAGGACATTTATTAAAGGCCTTAGCCAGGGTTATAAGGACCTTAGACTTAATAAGGAGGCTGGACCTTTAGAGCTCCTAGCGAGCTCCATATAAAAATAAGTTAGTAAAAAGAGCCGCCCTTTACATATAAGAAAAAGGAGCCACAGACTGAGTTAAAAAGAAGTTGTCAGCTATAGTAACCCCCTGGAGAAAGAACTGGCAGGTGTTCCCGTTAGGAAGCCTCCCTAGTTAAAGGACTTACTAGCTTTAGGAGGAGTGGCCAGATAGACCTCCTTTTACTCTTAGAAATGAAGGATCTCTGCTTCCCAGCTAAACGTAGAAAAAGCTTGCTTTTCTATCCGGTGGTGCTGGACTTTAATCTGTTTAAATTAAGCAGCAGCTTTATAAAGCTTTTAAGTTTTCAGCTTTAAGTTCCGTATAACAGTGTCGTGCTTAATGTTAAAACAGCGCTTCTTAAAAAGGAGCCGTTAGAGGAAAACGTCGCTGTAACTAAATGTGTCACATAAAGACAAAGCCCCTGTTAGTAAATATTCGGAGTAACTGTCTAATTATACGGTAATAAAATAAGAAAGCGATTTTAAAGAATAATAACTATAAGGTGACATTTATAATCTAAAAGTTAAAGTAAAATCTGTAAAGTTACGGTAACGAGAGGTGCTGTTTTTTAAAGTGCGCTTTTACATACAGTTAGCAGGCATAGTCGTATTAAGGAAGAAGGAACGCTTTTACCAGGATTTTTTATAGGAAAAGAATATTAAAGAGGGGGAATTATGTAACGACCTTACAGGCCGTCACTTAAGCTAGAGCGGCCTGACGAATCTTATAATTAAGGAACAGTGTAGAAAGACAGTACACACAGTACTGCGCACTGGGCCAGGGGTGTAAAGACCTAAAGCCCTTACGACTAACTAGTAGTTGCTCAGTCTTAGTAAAAGTGCTCACTTACTAAGCAGTTATAAGACCTTTAAGTAAGGAGTACTTAGTAACAGGGTGCTCAGTTCCTCTGTAAGTAACAAGCTACTAAATAAGGTATAAAGTACCTTTAGCTAGTTAGTATAGATAGTCACAGTTATACCCATAACCACTGTAAGGGACTCTAATTCCTCACGCTAATATTTAATTATTCATTTATATCTTACTGTTTAGACTCACCTTTATGCATTATAGTGATAGCGACTTACAGTGATATTAAACCCCCTGTCTAGGAGTGCTAGCTTAACAAGCCGTCTTCGGAACGCCCCTTACCTGTTAGCGTCCTGCCATACGTTCTGTCTTAACCCGCGCCAGTCCTCTCGAGGCCTGTGTCGGGTGCAGGTCGTAATAACTGTTTTAGAGCGGTTTAAAGGAATATATTATTAGAGACCTTTATTAAGAGAATTGGCTAGACTGTCTTTAGGAGCTAATTAAGATAGTTATTAAGGCTGATAACTGGTATTATAATTACTATTATTGGAAGGGCTTTAGGAAGGAATAGACTCCCTAGTTAAATAAACTGAAGAAGGGGAATTAGTCAATTGCGACAGGCTATTATCTTAAGTTAATAAATATTAGTATAGTAAACTGACAGAACTAACTTAACTGTAATAAGCCTTAATGATAACAGTAGTAGAAGTAATTTAAAGACTTATCTTAAGTCTAGTGCTTTAATTACGGTAAGAAAGGTTATATAGTATAGTAATGTTTATTATTAAAGTAAGTTAGTTAGAAGTTAGTCTTAGATAGAGGAAAGTACGTTAAGTTTAGTTTAAGGGATATTTACATTAGGATGGTAGGTAACGAAGAAGATTACACCTGGATAGATAAGTGTAACTGTTGGGTTTTTACAACCCTAACCCGGCCAGTGTGGTTAGAACAGTGTGGCTAGATCCACGCAGCCGCTCCGCGGCTGCATCCGTGGATCTGCACAGCTAAGAACGCCAGACTCCACTGCCAACCTCGCTTCGCAGAAGCGAGTGTGGCTAATGCACTCCGTGCACTGGCCACCCTCACGGCTATAATAACACGGCTTCCACTCTTGAAGATAGAAATAATTAATCACCTTTTTACACACTGCTTTCTAATGCCTTGACCCCTTTTGCATTTTAACAGTAACTTAAGAGGAGAGGAAGAAGAAGAAGAAGAAGGACTTTAAGATATAGTGTACTTAGTCTTTAAAGGTGTTTTAGAAGAGTTAGTTACAGAAGTGTAGGTTATTACAGAATAACTTTAAGGTGGAAACTTAGGTTAGCTAAAGGTATAGATTGTGGAAGACTGACTTTAGGAAGAAATGTTCTAGTTAGCTGTTATAGGCTTTAAAAACCTTATACTGTAAGTTTAAGAATTAAAAAAGTCTAGAAAGGACCTTAATTTAGATTTTACTAAGATAGTAAAGGGAGTTAAAGAACTAGCTTTTTAAGCTACTTAAGTAGTAAAGTAAGCTTTAAAAAGTGAAAAAGAATAGATTAAAAGTGTTAAGTTAGAGAAGCGGAAATTCTTTTTAACTGTATCTTTTAAGATTCTTAAATACTTTAAGTACGTTAAGTGGATTAATACCCTTACCTCCCTAGAAGAAGGATAGTTTAGTTAGCTGCCTTATATTAAGGTTAGTATATTTTAGACTGGTACCTTAAGGGTCCTTTAAGAAGGTATAAAGTAAGTATATTAGTAAAGGGCCTAAAAGTTAAAGGAGAAATATTAAGAGCTAGTAGATAAAGTAGAGGACTTATAAGTTAAAGGCTTTACAGTACTGTTTAAAGATAGGGTAGTAGAAATTAGGTTATAACTTTATAATAAAGTTTGCTTTATTAATTAACTTAAATACTGACTTGTTAAGGAAGACCACTTTATAGAAGAATAAGCTAGGTTACTGTTACTTAAGTTTTAGGAAGAAGTTTAAGAGAAGTAATGTACTTAGAAATAAATAGAAGAAGAAAAGAAATAAAGTATTACTTTACCTGTTTTATACTTTATAACTGTAGTATTTACAGTTAATGTTGATTACCTTAATTATAAGGATATACTGTGGATTAACTGTATATATAATAATTACACTCTTAACTGGTATAGCGGGCTTAAGATTTTTTATAACTACTTTCTTATTACACAAAGATAAGATTACGTTATTATAAGGATAGAATTAAAGTTAACTTATTATTAAATCTCCTACTCCTTAATAAGAGAATCTAGGCATAAATAAAAGGTTACTGTAATTAACTAGACCTTTACAGTTTATTAATAAGGAGGGTTACTTAGTAACTGTTTAGTTATTACCTGTTCTATTTACTTTAAAGGGAAGGTTAGAGAGTAATAAAAGTAAACAGATTATAAATGGATTTAAAAGTAAAAGGATATTATTACAATTTAGTCTTAAAGAGTGTATTACTAACTTATTAAGGATTTTTAGAATATTAAACTATTTAAAGTTAATTAGATATTAAAGTGTGAAAACTTAAGAAAGGTTAATTACTAAGTTTATTAGAGTTACTTGTTTTTCCAGAAGGAATTAAGAAAAGGTTATAAGCCCTTTAAAAGGGCTGGAAATTAATAGTTCGTTAGTTAGTAAAAACCTTAAGACGAAGAAAAGGCACTTAGAGATTAAGCTAGATAAGACTTTAAGGACAGATAGTTATTATAACTTAGATATTAAAAAAGTATAAGTATTATTCTGTTAGTGTTAACCTAATAGATAGAAGAGGGAGGTTATTTAGGGTAAAAGTAGTAATTAATAGTGGAAGTGCTTCTAATTTAGTGTACTTTTTATTAGTTAACTGAAGGAAACTCCTTAGTAAAGAATATAAAAAGGTTATTCTTATTTGAAATGGAGAAAGAGGTTTATATTAGTATAATAACGGTAAAGTCACTTATTATTTACCATTTTTAATTAAAGTGGATAGGGATGAATAATAAGTAGATTTTAAGGTTACATTAGTAATAAAGTATAACATAATCTTAAGTTTACCCTGGCTAGAAAAGTATAATCTTATAATTAATTAGAGGAGTAGTTACTTTACCTTTAGTAAGTCCCTTAATAGTGATTATTATTTAAAGAAAGTTAAGAAGGTATTAAATAGCTTTAAAGATGTACGAAGTATTTAGAAATATACTAAACCCTTAGAATTAAGTATAGTTTAGATTAGGTTTACTAAGACGGTTAAAGGATTAGAAAGTCTACTATATTACTTAAATGATAATTTAGAAAGTGGAAAGAAGTAAGAAGCTAATTTACAGATAAGTGAAGAAATTGACTTATTTAAGGTACTTACAGAGTATAAGAAGTTTACCCTGTTTTGAAAAAAGATACTGTAATTACTAGATTAGGGACTGTAAGATTATAAAATTAAGCTGAAATTAGGAGTAAAGCTTTGCAGTTTTTAGCTTTATTACTTAAACCTTTAGTAAGCTGAAGCTTTAAAAGAGTATATTAATGAAAACTTAAAGAATGGATTTATTATAGAGTCCCAGTCCCCGGTAAGGTACCTAGTGTTATTCGTCCTAAGGAAAGGAGACAGTAAGCTATATATAGTTGTTAATTACTAAAAGTTAAATAAAGATATAATTAAAAATTATTACTTATTATTATTTATTATAGAGATGTAAGAATGGATTATTAAAGTAAATTAGTTCTCTAGCTTTAATTTCCTTATAGGGTTTAACTATGTTAGAGTAAAGAAAGAAGATAAGTATAAAATGGCTTTTTAAACTTATAATAGGTATTATTAGTACTGTGTTATGTTAATAAGATTAACAAATACCCTTATAACTTTTTAAAACCTTATTAATAGCGTTTTTTGGCCTTTCTTTAATAAGTTTATCTTTATATATTTAAATAACGTTTTAATCTATTCCGAAACTTTAGAAAAACACTGAAAGTATATACGATAAGTTCTGACAGCTCTTAAAAAGGCGAAGTTAACAGTAAACCTAGAAAAGAGCTACTTTTATATTTAGGAATTAAACTATTTAAGGTTTAGAGTAACCTTTAGAAAGCTTGAAATGTAACTGGAAAAGATAGAGGCAGTTAGGGATTAACTTACTTTAAAGAACTAAATAGAATTATAAGCTTTTATTAGCTTTATAAACTTTTATTAGTACTTTATCAGGTACTTTATAAAGATTGTAAAGTTATTATATAAGCTTACAGGGATAGGTAAACTGTTTAAGTGGATTAGTAAGTAATAAAAGTTATTTAAAGACCTTAAGTACGTTTTCGTTACAGTATTAGTCTTAACCCTCTCCGATTTCTTAAAACCCTTCTGTATTAAGACAGACTCTTTAGAGTTCATAATCGGTAGAGGGCTTAACTAGGTCCAGGACGATAGAAAACGTCACTTAGTTACTTTTTTATTAAAAGGGATTTACAGCTTAGCTTTATAATATTTAATTTATAATAAGGAATTAATAGTAATTATTTAGTGTTTTGCTAAATAGGTACTGTATTTAAGTGGTATAGAAGAATTAATCTAAGTCTTTTTAAACTATAATAACCTTTAGTATTTCCTGATAAAGGAACTTAGCCCTTAATAAGTATAGTAAGTAGCGTTAATAGCCTTATTCCACTTTTAAATCTATTATATTAAAGGAAAAGATAATAGATAAGCTAACGCTTTTAACTGGAGACAGGATTATAAGGAAGTTAATCTGGTTTTAATCCTAGTTATTATATTTAATAAAGTTAAAAACGGTATATTAAAGCACACATTATAAATGTTAGATAACTAGATGTCAGAATAAACTATTAATATCTATATAAACTTATAAATAAAGTATAATGTTTATTAGTAATAATAGGACTTTAAATAAAAAGGTTAGTGGAGGGTACCTATAAGTATAAGTGCCCTTTAAGAGACTTTTCAGGGTATATATAAGATTATAATAAAGAGTGCCTAAAACACTTAAATTATAATAAAACTGGTTATTAACTGGAACAGTTATTAAAAGGTGTAAACAGCGTGCTTAAACTAAAAGTAAAGCTTTAATATTAAGAGAAACTGTACGTTTATAACTTAAATAAGTGGAAGGAGTACGTTTAACAGGTTTATAAGTCTTAACTTAGAAGACACGTAAGCTAAGTTAAGACTCTTATATAAGCTTAGTAAGCGTACGCTTTCCTAGGAATAAGAAACTAGTTAAGGAAATAGTTAATAACTGTAATATCTGCTATTAAAAGTAAAACCGACATTATAAACCTTATAAGCTTCTTAAACTACTTTTTATACTATAGGTGTTATAAAACTTAATCTTATTTAACTTTATTATTAGGATTTTAAAGTTTAAGGACCTTATTACAGGAGTTACTTATAACTAGATCCTTATAATAGTTAATAAACTAATGAAATAAGCTTACTTTCTGCTAACTTTAAAGGATATAATAGTAGAATAACTTACTTATATCTTTGAAAAAGAGGTAATCTTATAACACCTTTAACTAAATAATATTATTATAGATTAAGATAAGCTAATTATATTGAAATTTTAGTAAGGATTAATGTAGAGAATAAGTGTAAAGAGTAAGCTTTTAATAACTTTCCACTTACAGATAAATAGTTAAATGGAGTAAGTTAACTAGATATTTATAATATATCTTTAAGCTTACGTTAACTTTAAATAAGATAATTAGTTTAAGTTATTACTAATAATACAGATAGCTTATAATATAATATTAGTTAAGTTAATAAGTATATTACTATTTTTTATTAATTATAGTAAAGAGCTTAAGCTTTATTAAGGCTTGCTTATTAACACCTCCTAAGCTGCAGTTTACGTAGATTGGATGTAAAAGCTGTATAACTACCTGTAAACTGAACTTAAGTTTATATATAAACAAATACAGAAGTTTACTAATAAATATTAAATTAAGTAATTAGTGTTTAAGGAAGGACTTTATTACGGTAGTGAATAAGTTAAGGGACCGACTTTTTAAAAGGGGGATTACGTTTACCTTTTTTCGTAAAAACTGCATTTAAAGCGGCTTAGTAAGAAGCTTAACTTTAAAAGGTACAGACTGTTTTAAATTAAGAAAAAAGTTATTACCTTTAATTACAAACTAGACTTACCTGTTAATATAAAAGTACAGATTAAGGTTTTTCACGTTTTACTTTTAAAACCTGCCTTAAAGGGAGTTCCTCTGGAAAAGAAGGTTAAGGTTAACGTTAACGAGGATAAGTACAACGTTAAGGAAGTTATAAACTTATGGAAGGGAAAGAACACATTTAAATATCTTATTAAATAGTTAAACTATAGACTTAAAAGTAACTTATAAGAGTTAGTTAAAAATCTTAAATACTTAAACTTAATTATAGAGTTCTATTAGAAGAATCCAGACTAACTAAAGCTAATAATAAAAACTAGAAATAAGATAAAATCTAATATCTAAATTACTATATTAAAGAGTAAGACTACTGTAAGACTTAAAGCTTAAAAAGCAGTAGGAAACTCTTTAATAAGTACAGAAGGATATTTATTAAGACTCTTAGCTAAGGTTATAAAGACCTTAAACCTAATAAGGAGGTTAGGTTTTTAAAGTTCTTAGTAAGCTTTATATAAATTACATACGTAGCAGTATAGAGAACTAAGACGTTATAGACTAGTAGCTTATAGAACGACTTATCCCTTGTAATTAGAGGATTTACGTTTCGTTACGGGTTTAAAGAAGGAGTTAAAGGGTAAAAAGCGATCTAGTGTGCCTTGAGGTCTCCTAAACTAGTTATATAACGGTGTGTGGTAGAAAAGTGTGTTTATAAAAACAAGTGCTGTTAAGAAAGGAAGTTAGTAAATAAAATAAAAAAAATAAAAAAGAAGAGAAGCCGTTAAAGGCTTAGGACTGGACTAAATAGAGAAGTTAAGCTGGGTTTTAAACCTATAGTGGAAGACTTTTATAAGACTTGAACCTATAACCTTTTACTGAAGAAAAGTAAGCGCGCTGCCGTTATGTTAAAAAATCAGTTTATTTATTAAAGGAAAGAAGTTACGAACTAAATTAAGAAGATATTATAAGCTGTAATAACCCTTTAGAGGGAAAACTGGTAAGAAAAGAGTCCTAGTTTTAAGAGACTGGCTTAACACGAACCAAATCCGCCACTTCTGCTTATTCTTAAAAGGATAAGACCTTAACCTTACAGGAAAACACTTTTATTACCTTTACTTTAATAATATGCTGCTGGGTTTTAATATGCTGTAATTTCGTAAGGGAGTTATAATGCTTAATAACTATTTAGTTATATAAGGTGTCCAGTTCCTTTTTCTTATTTATTAAACCCTTAATAAACTTATTAAAGTAACTGAACGCGTTATATAAAGAAGGTATACTAGCGGATTAATACTTACTATAGCTGTTAGATTACGTTGCGACTTGGTATAGTAAAGACTTAGTTTAATAATAAGTGTAGGGAGACATCTGTAAATTAAAGGCGTTAAGAGATTTTGTAAAGTGGATATAACAGTTATAAGGAGCCTTTTCCTGTTTTCTCTGTTTCTTACGTTTTTTAACGTGGTTAAAAGATATGATAAAGGTGGGGAAGGAGGAAAACTAACTTAACGATTCTTTATGGGAAAAGAATGTTAAAGAGGGGAAATTATATAACGACTTTACAGGCTGTTACTTAAGCTAAGGCAGCCTGACAAGTCCCTGTAGAAAGAATAGTGTAGAGGGACAGTGTATCTTATCCTAACATATTAAGCTAGGGGTGTAAAGACCTAAAGCCCTTACGATTAGTAAGAAAGTGCTTAATGGCTTATAAGGACTGATAATATTAAGTACCACTTAGTAGACTGTTTAACCGTAACTACGTAGTGTATTACTAAGTATAATAGATTAAGTAAGGTATAAAGTACCTCCCGTTTAGTTAGTATAGATAGTTATAGTTATGCCTATAACCTCTGTAAGGGACTCTAGTTCCTCACGTTAGTATTTAATTATTCATTTATATCTTACTGTTTAGACTCACCTCTATACATTATAGCGATAATAACCTACAGTGACATTAAACCCCTGTTTAAGAGTGCTAGCTTAACAAACCGTCTTTGGAACGCCCCTTACCTGTTAGCGTCCTGCCATACGTTTTGTCTTAACCCACGCCAGTCCTCTTAAGGCCTGTGTCGGGTGCAGGTTGTAATATTAAGTACAGGGCATAGCTAAATAACTAGCTTTTTAGCCTAACTAACGACTCTGTAGCTGTAAAACAAGCCCTTTTAAAATGTTATAAACACGTTAGAATCTACAGAATAATTAAGTTAAATAATAAGGTTAGTTAGAAAGCCTTAAGGTTATAGCCAGTCTCTTTAAGGAAGCCTTTAAGTAATAGCTTTATTATTAAGAATTTTAATAGCTATATTAGTATAGTGGCCCTTACACCTTTTACAGGCCTTAAGTCGTTTAATAACTCTATTCTAAGTAGGAATTTAAAGGACTAGCTTTTATAGTTTACCCTTAAAAAGGCTAAGGATTTCTCAGCTTAGGGGGAGTGTTTTCTATGTGGTATTAAACGTATTACTAGCAAACGGCTTTTTATACAGAAAGCTTATAAAGGATTTAATAATATAACTTTCTAATTAGCTATTATTTAATAACAATTATAAGCGGCTTAAGAAGACTTTAAACGTGTAAGAGGCCAGAAGAGAAGGAGGGTGGAAATCGACCTTAATAAGGCCTTTACTGGTATTAAGGACATCCACTATGTATAGAGATTAACTGCTAGGGAGAATGTTACATATTTTAAAATTTCAGAAGAAGAGGAATATAACACTATAAGCTGTATTGACGTAGCTATCTAATTAACGAAGTTATAAGTAATTAAGTTTTATAATATAATAAGGTAGCGATTTTAATACGTGGTTTAAAAGGGGATTAGTTTAAAAGCTGGTTACCTAACTTATAATTACCCCCTATAACATTTTCTAACTAAGTCCAGATTAGTCGTAAAGCTTAAGCCGAGGGTAAAGCGCAGCAAGCACCTCCTTAAGCTTAGGTAAGCTTAGGGAAGCGATGTCTAGCCTGGCTATAGTTATTATAATCTAAAATAAGATATAAGTTATAGACTTAATTTTAAGACATTAATCTATTACTAAGTATTACCGTTTTCTTTTAGAAGCACAGTATCCTTGCCCCTTATTTTAGTAGATTTACTTACTATTTTAATAAAATTACTTACTATTACATAATACAGTTAGAGGACCTATATATACTAACTATTATCTAAAATAGTACATTTAGGTAGGAAATTTACCTTTTCCAATACGCTATACATCTCCAACCCTCCTTACAGTTATCTCCACGCTCCAGTAGCTTATACTTATATCTAAATCCCGTAATAGTTACTGTAGTATTAAGGCGCCCATATACCTAAATCTCGCGATAGTTAGCTGTAGTATTACGGCTCGTACACTACTTAATCCTCCTTACCATCACTTATATAGTCGCCTACGCCTACATATATCCAAATCTCGCGATATTTAGCCATGATATTACAGCCCGTACGCTACCAAATACCATTCTACGCCCTAGCGAGTCTTAAAGAGTTTTTTAAAGACTAGATACTCCATCTGGGCTACCAATTTAAACTATCTAAATTTCTTAAAACTATAATTTATTCGATCTTATTAAACTCAACCATACAGAATTAAGCGTAGAATTAACTATCTAGAAGAAGCGAGATCCGTAGAACCGCCAGAGAAGGAAGGCGCTAGATACCCCCTTCCGGAGTACCTTAGCGCCCTGGAACGCTAGTTACAGTAGGGGAATCTAAGTGATTAGCTATATATTACGCTAAGAGTATCCATCTCGTTTAACAGTAAGCGCTTTATTAGGGGTTAGAATTACACGAAGTCGGAAGGCTGCGGTAAAGGCAATAACTTACGCCGCGAGAAGTAGAGTATTCAGGGCGATTCTATAACAAGTTAATAGTACTTTAGTATAATTCCAGGGTACCTACGTATACTATAGTAGTAGTTGGGGTCTTAATACCAAGGCTAACTATTGCGAGATTTTGGTATAGGCAGAGGCGACTGTATATACAGAGGTAATAGCGAAGAGGTAATAGCGAGGAGGTAATAACGCGCAGGCCGCAACACTAAGGCCAACTATTATAAGATTTTAGTACATCGGTATAGGCGCGCAAGGGCCATAATACCAAGGCTAACTATCGCGAGATCTCTGTAGCTGTGTATGGATGCGGGGAATATAGGGTTGGACCTCGCCTATATCAGAGAAGTACCATTTCCCACCCAAATGTAGCCCTCTTGGATGACGGCCAGTTGCTAGTAGCAGCTAACGTCATTAGGAAACGGTGGGTGATTCTACTAAAATAGTGGGTGAATCTACCAAAATAGGGGGTGAGGACATCGTGCCTCTTTTTTTATCATGTCAGCTTTTCCTCAGGAAGAGAGAGAGAGAGAGACATGCCCGATCGCGAAGCACGTCGCAGTTGTAGTTATTGGCGGGAACCAGCCACACGCTATTATAGTCAAACGGCTCCTTGATGTCGGCGCACTGGTTCTTCTTAGGACACCAGTCGGCCGGCGTCATATGGAACCAGCTGGCTTGTCGGTCGAATAGGTGGAAGCCCTTTTGGCCTGCGACGGACGGGACCAGGTCGAGCAAGGCGATACACGCAACAGCGGCGAAGGGAAAGGTGCGCAATTTTTTTTTTTAATTTTTTTTCTTGTTTTGTTCTTTTCAAAGCTAGGATTCTCGAGTTGATCGTGGGAAGGTGAGAACCAATAACTGATCTGACTGCTAACTAATGAAGCTGGTAATGATTACAATAATGCCTCAACTACAAGAATCCAGCGGAAACACCCCCCTTTAAACTCGCCTTTTCCAAATCATTCCCACTATTCGCCTTCTCGTCCCCGCCGCCGACCTCTCAGAGCGTCCGATTCGGGCAACGGGCTTCCGCGAGGCTGAGCCAAGCCCGGAGCCTGCACCGGGTTCCCGACTAATAGCGGGCCAGCCCAGTGCGGCTGAGTGCCATGTAATGTCACGTAACCTTTTTGCCGCCGCTTATGGCCGCTGAGCAAATGCCAAGCTAATCATCAGTCATCGCGGCCTCCTGTGTTGATTACCAAGATACATCACGTATTCTGTTAACAAAAGTCGGTGAGGCCTGCTGGTACTTGTACTTCACAAATTACAAACAATAAAACCAAAGGCAAAATCACAATATCAGTTCAAATCAAAACCTATCCTAAGGATATCCACCCAGATGGACGATAGATACAGTATTGTACAGGGTGGGGCGGATCCAAAGCAGCTCAGAGGTAGACGTAGCACAGCGGCGAGCCGCCGAGCGTGTTCATTAGGTCGCCGATGTGGACGGGGGGCGCGAGCGGCGAGATGTCGAGGATGTCGTTGACGGTGACAATGGGCGAGGGGAAGAGGTCCATGAAGAACTAGGTGCCAAAGACGTTCTTGCGGTTGTTGAAGTCTAGCATCTGCCAGATCCAGTAGACGCGGTCGATCTGCGAGTAGTGCAGGTAGAAGGCCGGGTCGCCGGGGCTGATGAAGGGGTCGGCACCCGGGTCGCCGCCAATGGTAAACAAAATACGAGTATTTCAATATGATAATGGTACTTGTTAAAAATAGGTTAAGCACCCTGTGGTTACAGTGCTTTGCACGCTGTGGGTACAGGGCACCACCCTATAGACCCTGTGGGTACTGGGCTACGCCCAATGCCTACAGGGCACTCCTACTGTACCACGGGTATTGTCCCCTAGGACTTTTATCTATTCACGTAGTAGATTTTCCGTAGGTACGCGCAAGTGTTAGTTGCGTACCCTGTCAGAAAGAAGAGGGTTCTGGCCACGCAGTGCCAGAACACCAGCGTTGCTATTGTTGGAAGCAATGGGTTTAGGGGTCCTGGGCTTCTAGTTAGCGGAGCTGACTAGAAGCCTGGCACAGCCAGAACGCCAGTGAGTCTGAGCCGCAGTGGTTACGAAGTCGAATCCTACAGATAGGTCTATAAAAGAAGGAGGTTCTGGCTGGAAGCCAGAACCACAGAAGCAATAGAATTAACACAGTTGCAACACCTTCAAAATCCACGATTCCAAAAGGTGCCGTGATTCTGACATACCCTATACCAGATATGTGACCTGTGGGAATTGAGATTGGCCATTTTCAACGAGGACCTCTATATGTGCCATCTAACCAATCCAGCTCGGGCCTGGTTATCGCCATTCCTCGAACATAAAACCCCGTGTTCATGCATGTTGAAGACGGATGTCTAGCAGCCGGGACTGAACGTCATCACCAACCGGCCCGTTAGCGGGCCGCTGCGGAATTTAACCGATAACCAAAACTGTTGGCCGTACATTTCATTTCCCATCTTCGCCGCAGACGTGCGTTGACGTACGTACCCGATCCGGATGTCTGATAGATAAAAACACACTGCGAGCCCACCCCTCTAATTATTGCTTGCTCTTTCCAAATAACACTACCCTCAGCGCCAACCCCCAACCGGCTACTATGGATCCCACACATACACATCTCATCATCAACAGTCTCCATAATAAAAATCTCTTCAACTAGGGCTTCACCCTCTACCGAACCTACTATGCCCCCGAGAACGAGCTAAAATGGACCGCCCTTCTTGAGCGCATCAATCAGGCCGAATATCAAGACATTTGCACAGACGAAGAAAACGGCGCTCCTGTCACTGCCGCACCAGGATCAGTCCAGCGGCGCGTCTGGGACGCTTTCAAACTTAACGTTCGGGCCGACAAGGAGCGATATGATGGTGTGGATATGGACACGTTAAGGAGAATGCACACCGAGGAGATTGCGCCACCTGGCGAAGATGGGCCATATGCTGCGCGTGTATATGATAGGGATATGGGATATTAAGTTAGGTACTGAGCACTAATGCGTGACGCAAACATGTGTTGCAGTGGCTTGGAAGTTTTCCCACAGCAGTTAGCGGTGAAAAGGGGGGGGATTCGCCGTCCAAGGCAGTTCTAGCCTAGTTCAAAGTGAACGTTTGTGGTTCACGGGGACCGTAAATAATCCTCAATCCACGTCAGAGCGGAAGGAAGGTGCCAAGCCATGTCTATCTAAACCCTATTTTATTTTGCAAATACACGTCTACGTCTTATCTTTGACATATGATTCCCCGCAAGAGACAATCTGGCATTCTATCTGTTCGTCCGGAAAGACCTGTCCATTCTGCTCGCTGTCCCCTGGATAATCGATGCATCGCCCGCTTTTCGTACCCCTAGTGTTTTTTTCTTCTTTTTTTCAGCAAAGACAGAAAAGAAGCGGGACAGAAAAATCCACCGTGATACCAGCCCGCTGTCTCCCAGGACTGCTAGCTGTCTTCACCGCCTCAATTCTCCTCTCCTGCCTTGTGGCCACCTCCATGCTTTTCACCGGACAGGCGCTCTGCGATACGAGCAAGCCCTGTCCCGGAAATTGCGGCGCCGATAGCAGCGCGCACAGAGATAGTCCCTGTGGATCTCGCAATCTTTCTACCGTCAGTGCCTACTCGCATACACTTGCAAGGAATTCAACTGTCACTTACATCGATGTCTCTCTCCTGGGTTAGACGTGTCGATATCATTGTGACACCGGTTGCACTTGACGTCGTCGGGCGGATACATCATGGCGATGAAGCTCTTGTCGGTATCGGAGAGCTCGGTATTCCACTCGACCGCGAGGCGCCCGTTGGTGAGGTAAGCCGGGATAGAGTAGAGCATGATGGAATTGCAGTCGAAGTGCGAAAACTGCGTGACGTTGGTGGCAGCATCAAGCACGTTCAGCTTGACTTTGTCAGGTTTCCAGTTGTACATTGTCAAGTAGTGATCGTAGACAGCCTGGCGGTTCCATGGAATTTGGGCGGCGGGAGAGGAGTGCTCGTGGACGCAGCCCAGCACGTGGCCGAACTCGTGCAACACCACGCGGCGGACTTCGTAGTCAGGTGTCCGGTGGCTGATGGCCAAGTTCATGGTGGCCTTGCGACGGGGCACCTTGAGGTTGTTGGTGCCGATGAAAGAGTTGTGGCCTTTCTCAAGGTCGAAGTCGATGCGGATGTGTGAGGCTCGCATACGGGAGACGAACTTGAACTCGATGTTGGCGTACTTCTCCCACATCTTGGCGTATTGGCGAACCCTGGCTCGCGTTTCGCGGTCGCCATCGAGGAAGCGCACACAAATCGTGGTGCCTTTTTCCCACAGCACTCCATCCTGCATAGGCAGCTCCAATGGTCCGTCTTCGGCGCCGTGAGGACCCATGGCGTGAACGATGTCGCCTACATTGTCGATTGTGTTAGAATCGAGGTGTCCCAAAATGTCGGAATTGAAAGGGAGGAAATACTCACCGTAAGGGCCGATCTTCATTCCACGCACGGCATTCCAGCGGGACGATGGTCCCAGGGTCTCCTCGCAGGGCATTTGGGTGCAAATATCGAACATACTGGCGTGTCGGACGGCAAAGAGGTGCGCTTAAGTAAGGCTTGAGCTGTGGAGAAATTGGCTTCTTGGGTAAGATGATCTGAGAAGAGATTTCACTTCCATTGCTAGGTGGGCTGGGAATCTTAGGCCTATATACCCATGGACAAACGGTACCTAGGAAGCTCCTTGTCCGCCAAATCTGGTGATGCCGTGTCGCTGGAGTTTGCTCGATGGAAGAAACGGTAATTTGCAGCCATAGGGCTGGCGGGATACAATGGGGGCGGCGTGGGAAGATGGGGGCTAAAACCATCCAACTACTCTATGTACACCACCTGCAGGCTTCGAGAATCAAGCAGCCACGTGGGTGGCAGCATCCCCAACAGCGCGCTTATTCAGCCAAGCATCCACACCTAAGGTAGTTATGCAACGATCCCAGGCGTTCCCGAATCTGCAACGGCTGGCGTCATAATACGCTAATGCAGGGATCGAAGCCGATACAGTAAAAGCTAAGCACAAGTTTGCTAACCCGTTAGGCAACTACACTGCAACTTTCCATCACGTGCACACACTCACCATTACCTAAGTAGCCATCAATTGATGTCAACCACAACATGTGTCAACTTGGACACTCTGATTTGACCCGCGCTCGGTATTCTAGGTAGTCTCAGCTGTTTCGTTGCTGCCTACCAACGTAGCAGGTAAGTGACTCGGAGTCTCGATGACATGACATGATCAGCCCGCTGGTGCCAGTGTCCCATTGCCTGCGCCCGGTCGGTTAGTTCTAAGTCGGCAGTGCAACCAATCGCCGTTTAGACCGACTGTACAGGCATTGAGTCAGCATAATCAATCGGTTCGCGCCGATTCGTAGTCTCAGATGCTCAGACCCGTAGCGGGCCACTGGCATGACCCCACGCCATGACATTAGGCCGCGGCGGCCTGGGACTGCCACGGCGGACCAATCGTTTGAATACTACCCCACCCGGAGCAGGTGACTAATCAGCAAGGACCCGGAGTAGGGCGGCTAATCGCTAGGAAGGTTACCCTTGGCGGCGTAGGAAGCGTCTGTCCCCCGACTATAAGCATGAGAGCCCTTTTGCCGTCAGACGGCACCTAACCGCGATACCTGTAGTTAGAGGTCGCTTTCCGGGCGGCAGAGAACTTCCAGAGCCACGTCTCGGCACTGCATGGCGAGCTGGAGGAAGCCTAGGTCGCGATCCTGAGTAGCGTCAGCCATTCGTCCCCTAGCGTCATCCCTACCCTGGACTGCCCATTCTGCGACGAGTGGGAGCAGAGGCTGAGGGAACTGCTGCCGGACAGTGCTGCTTCCGGCAGGAGGGGCGATGCTCCCGAGACTGTAGTGACGGTAGGACCACGCTAGTTCCGTCGACACGTCGGAGCGCATCAGCTGGCCCTTTTTGCCGTTCCTCGGGTACAAGACGAGCCCGAGGGCGAGGACGAGCGTAGCATGGCCGGAAACATGCATGCCGTATCTGCCGATTGTAGGCAGATGTGCATGTCCGAAGGTACGCTCTCTTTCGCGTCAGTCACGGGCGCGGAGGACTCGAATGCTGCCACAGCGCCGGATGCTGAGCCCCCCAAGGAGGATGCTACCTCTACTGGTGTGGTCACTTGGGAGCCTGAGTCAATCGCGCCAACAGAGACGCAGACTCCTGCTCCGGGCGATGCGGGTGAAGACGAGTGGGCTGAGACTCCGTCCGAGAAGGGGAAGGGGAAGATAGGGAAGCAGCAATACGTCCCGACATTTCCCCTGGTACCTATCATGCGACAACGAAAAGATCCCTGCCCACTCACCATCCTTCTCATCGGTGTGACAGGAGCGGGCAAGAGCACCTTTGCAGCCCACGCCTCGGGAGCAGACTTGGTGATCGGGCAAGACCTTGACCCTTGCACCTAGGATCTGCTGGCGGTTCCGTTCCATCTTGATGAACAAGAGATTGTCCTGATCGACACGCCCGGGTTCGGCAATGACTGGCGGGACGACGTCGAGATTCTCCGCGACGTTGTCCTACCGATGATTAATCAGGGTATTCTCAGCCAAAAACAAACCGTCAACGCCCTCATCCTCCTTCACCCCATCACTCGCAACGAGCGAAGGCGCACCCGACTTCTCGAAAAGCTGCTGGGTGAGGATGCCTACAAGCGCGTCACTATTGCTACCACCATGTGGGGCAGCCTGGCCCCTGAGTACGCTGCTGAACTGGAGCGCGACCTTATAGAGAAGAGCAATCGGCTGGGTGAAGGCAATCTGTGGGGCGACTTTCGCAAGAGAGGCGCCGCCGTCGAGAGGCACGACAATACCAAGGAGTCGGCACACAACATTATCAGACGAATCATCACCAGGTGCAACGAGGCAGAAAAGCCGGGCACGCAGGGACATAAAGATACGGCGGATCGCAGCGTCATCTCCCTTAACCCCTCGTTTTTCCAGCAACTCATGGATGACCTAGAAGATGACATCGCGGCTTTGTGGGAGGACGTCATTCTCCACAGGCAGGAGGAGCCCAGATTACACTTCAACGATGGCCCTAACCTCGCAGAAATAAATTTGTGGGAGAATTGTGAGAGTGAGAGACGGATGCTGGAAGAAAGGGTCCAGCGACATGAGATGCAGCTCAAAAAGCTGCGAAGCGCTTTGGTAAGTACATATCTAATATCCAGCAAATCTTCCACACACCCATGTTGTGGAATGCTAACTCTTCCGCGAAAAGGGCTGGATAACGTGGATTGGAATAACTGGGACGTCACTTAAACTTCTAGCTAATATATTGTGGTAGGTGGTAAGGAGGATCGAACTGCCTCTTTATCTAACCGGTGCCTGGGAAAGAGCAGTCGTATAGTAGGTAGTAAAGGACGGATTGAGCTGCCTTTTTTGGCTGGGAAATGATCAGTTGCGCAGTAGGCAGGCATAACTACCACAACGCAGAACCTTAAAACGGAGAGTAAATACGGTAGTTACTAATTCGCTTTTTGGGACTACTGGTTTTTTCTCCCAGGTAGGGACCGAAAATAGGCCGGCGCCATCTGGTCCAAAACCTGTCCCTCGTCGCGTAAAGTTGACAATTTTATGGTATGGTGAGCTGAGGGTAAAGCGAGCCTGGATTTAGGCTCACCGTCTTCGGATGCGGCTCTTTTCTTTTTAGCGACCGACTACCTCTAGAGTCTTAGACTAAAAATAAGTGGATCCCGTACGAAGATGGTTAGGCTAAAATCAGGCTCGCCTTACCCCCAGCTCAGCTTCAGCTTACCATTACTTGCCTAATGCTCACACTGCCATAAAAGTTGGCAAGTTTACGCGATATTGGGCCGATTTTGGGCCTCGCCTCTGAAAAAAGTTGCCTGGATACGGGGGTCCCAGAAATCGGACCTTTATCCCCCTACTCTAACAAAACAAAACCGCCCTCAATATAGAGGCTAAGAATTGGGCTCGGTGGCTAACGTTTTCACTCTCCGTTTCGAGATTCTAGGTTGTAGTAATCATGCCTGCCTACCGCACGACCGCTCTTCCCCTAGCTATAAAGAGATATCCCGACTTGTCCTACTCCCTACAGCACGATTTCTCTCTCGTCGTCCTTCCGACCTATACGAGTACTAGTGCTTGTTGGCTGCCTGCCCGGTTGCCGACAACTTCCCTGCGCTGGATGTTATAGCTAGGTGAGAATCTTAAGTGGTTCATTCTCTGTCAGGCTTACAAGGTGCTGTATGCAAGGGTGTACTAATGGCAGGTTTAAGTAGCTAGTCACCAAGTTTTGTCCTCATCCCTGTAACTTTGTTACGGAGCCCGCACTTATCGTCTAATCACCTACGGAAGCTGATAGCTGATAGTTATTATTAATGTCTTCCGGAAGTTAAGAAACTCCTCTATCTCACCATCTGAAAGACTAAAAGGGAGAGTTATCTACCTTATATAGCCCCCTATTAGGCGCTATTAACATGTTAGCTACCTTAAACGTATAGCCTTATGTTCTAGCAGATTACTTTATTTAAACTCCTAGAGCTACTGTTATTACATCTAGCTCTAGCTTTCCCTATGTAGCCTCTCCTTTAACACTCGTTACTAAGACCTTTTTCTTTTTCCACGACAGTTAAAACATTAAGACTGCTGTGACTAATAATAGAATCCTAACAGCTACTAAATCCACCGTAATATTAATCGCTACTCCAGTATTAAAAACTCTGTTGAAATCTCGAAACCCCCCCCTAACGACTCTTAGATGCGCTGCACCTGACGCTTAGCATTCCTACGGGCGTGACTCTAGCTTTGAGTCCAGGACAAGGTTAGAGGTGTTAGAAGCACTGCACTCTGGATTCTTTAGAATTAAAGGGGTTGCAACTACGTGATTATATTGCTTATTCAGCTCTCTGGCTCAGCCAGAGAGCCTTCCTTATAGCTGTGAGTAGTGGCAAGCCGTGTGACAAAGCCACGCGGCTACAATTGCGCGTCTGTGGCAATAGTTAAAAATCTATTATTCTAGTGGTTTTTAGACTCTTCTTTCTGACAGGTCTGGCCTTTAGCCAGAACTCCCTTCTTTCTGACAATACCAGCCACTAACTACCTTACACCAGCCGCTACCACTTTAACACTAGCTATTAAGACTCTTATTTTGGAAGATGTTCTTAACTGTATCGAAGTTAAATCCACTAGCAGTAAGGCTCTAAAGGCTCTGAAGCCACTACCTCCTTATTCGACTACCTTCCCAGTGACTCGGGGCGTTTGTTCAGGCCGACCCTGTCGTTCTTTTTGGGCTCTGTGTGTAATATTACTGTAGCCGTTTATGTACATAGCGATGCGTTCTCTGGCGCGTGCCACCGTCAAAAAGGGGCCGCGCCGCGCGGTTCCTTGAACCGTGCTTCTTTCAATCAACAATCGATCCGACGATTTTCACCACAAAGACCTCCCATTGAAAGCCCAGTGACATTCTGGCCCTTCGATCGAAGGAAGATGACCTGATCCACGGTCGTGTTTCCTTTGTTGTTCCATGCTAGGCTCCGTTCCATGCTAGGCACCGTCACATACTAGGTTTTGTTCCATACTAGGTACGTATCTGTTTTTCTACGTCAGTTACATTTGTGTCCCTCCGATCGGAGGACTAGTAGTCTGGGAGTCGGCCTTTCAGGCCGACAACAACGTTCTGTGAGTGTGGTTCTCTTTGTGGTTTCTTCCCTGTTGCGCCATCGCACCAGTTCACCAGACTGCCTTACCAACGCTTTAATAACACTGCCGCCAGCCGTTAATAGCCCTTCGCTAGCTAAGAACCTTAGCCTTAAGCTATATCAGCATAAACACAAACTGTTACAGATCCTTAATATTGATAAAACGCCTCTCACGTTCAAGTATCCTAATAACTAGACTTATGATAAGATAAAGAATAAGACCGTTAAGACATACGTAATTAAAAGCAGTTAATCTAAGTAGCAGTGCTTATTACTTCCGTACCTTCCAGCAAATAAAATTACATATGTAAAGCTAACCTTTATTTTCAGGGCAAAGGTTACGTAACGTAAGCTAAAGTTAACGAATAGTTACCTAACGTTACTGTTCTTTTTAACCTTACAGCCTATAATACTGAAGAGCTTTATAAGAAGATTATCTTCCAAATTCTAGTTCTTAGTCGTTGAGGGTTTTGCTAGCCTTAGAAGCCTGCCTGCGTTGGCGTTTCATACACCGGAGTAGACTCAGTATTTAGCACATCTTTAGACTGGTTAAGCTTGCCTGTGGAGGGCGCCCGAGGAGTTTCTCAGGGAGTTAGACGCGGAAATTAGCTCGCAGGCTGCCAGAAAGCTAGAACCTTTCCGTTGTTCATGACTGCGCGTTTGCTTACGGCGCAGACCCTCTTCGCTCTCAGTCGCCCTGCACCCCAGCCTCAGCCATCGCTGCTATCTTGTTTTGCACTGAGTGAATTCATTATAGAAGAGACATCCGCCTCTAAAGGAGCAGAGACTACAACAACTTCTCTCTATTTTTATTTTTGTTTTTATTTCGCCAGCAACAAACAGTACTACGATGGGTTTGTCCTCATTCCCTCTCAGTAGCGGCATGACGATCCCTGTGGTCAGTGCATCCTCTATTTACCTAGGCTAATGGGTTTGAGTCAGCGAGCCGCTGACAGAAGTTAGATTGGTTCCAGTACCGGAACGAAGTGGCACAAACGGGGCGATGATCCGGTGTACCAGGATCTCGTTTAGATCCTAAAGTTTGCGATCGCGCATCGCTTCACTCATCGATTGCGCCGAGGCCTACGGAATAGAGGAAGAGGTGGTAATCGCGATCAAAGAGAGTGGCGTAGCTCGCGAAAAGCTTTTCGTGACCAGAAAAAGTCCTCGGTTCCATTGCTGAGATACCCGCCGCCCCCAACGCAATCTTGAAGAACCTTCGACTTACCTTAAATATGTCGACTTGCAAGTCTCCAACTGAATTTACGGCCCGAGCTGATTGTTTGAAGTTACATGATTCACTCCCCATACTTCAGCGGGCCGATGACTGCGTACCCTGGCTGAGGAGCAAGGGCGTCCAGGTTTGTGGCTTTTTCCCGTGATCTTTATCACCGCCGTGACAGGTGGCCCCTTGTTCGCTGTCATCAAAAGGACTACCAAAGCATATAAAGTTCGGTCGATTTTGCGTTGCTTAGTTGGTAAGTGCAGAAAGGGTCATGGTGGTCCTTATATTCACGACGGCAAAGCAGAGCTGGCTCGACAAGTTTGGGAGACTACGTAACTGAGGCTTAGTAACAGCGAGGTTGCAAAGATTGAGGCTCTCTGTCTGACTTATCACTACAGGAACTGGGGAAAGATCCGGTTTACGCCGTTGATCGCACTTGATGAGCAGCAACAGAGTGAAACTAAGATAGACTAGGGAATACTCTCTTGATGAAATTAGGACAAATCTTGGAATGCCACAATGAATAGAGGCCGAAAAAAATCGCGTTGGAGGCAGACCTTCTTTCCTCTTATGGATTAGATAACAAAATGATAATGAACTTGAACTGAATTTGGCGATAAGGGTTTTTATTCCTACCGTATCATCGGCCTCTTTTACATCGCGGTGAGGCCTGTTTTCGGCTATTTTCCCAAATGTGCTCATTCCTGGGCAGAAATGGCATTTAGAAACGGCTTTGAGGGTAACTGAAGGGACATGGTTGTAGTTCTCCAGGCGATCTTAACTCATTCTATCTCAGAGAGATGACCCGAAATCCTTAGAATTCACTACCTTTGACCACTACGTGACGCGACAGCCGACACGATACGGCACGAGACTAAACGCCCGACTAGCCGTGTAAGCCGGGGGTAATTGTTTTTGGGCCGGAATTCAGGGGCGATGTGGACTAGGTTTTCAGTGACAGAGATCTAATTTGCGCCCCTGACATTGGAGCGAACAGCGGAGCTTGGTATAAAAACACTGCAAATGTTTTGTAACCGGACTGAACCGCTCATGAGAGCTCCTGTCGGTGGTGACGGAGGTGGGCAGCAGCAATGTGGTGTATTGTTGTTGCTAGGAAGAAGAAGTTGGCCGTGGCCAGGGCTGGCTGAAGTACTACCAGGGAGGTGGGGCTAGCCCCACACCTCCCACAGATGTTTGTCTGGTGGACTACGCCCGAGGGGCATTTGACCGGGATGCGGTGGGTGGATGATGGCACGGATTTGTAGTAGAGGCAGTTGACCGGCAAGTTCGAAACGAAGAGCGCGGTGGCCAACGAACGGATAACGACGGTTGTGCAGGGCATTGCGTGTTCGGTGTACTGGTTGGGGACGAGTGGGGAGGTGTTCCAAGCGGTCTGTCGCGGAGGCACGGTGTTGGAGGAGGATCTAACAGGTCCCAGATGGGCGAGGGTTGACTCAGGCTTGACCGCGGTGGAAAGAGCTGGTGAGATTGATGTTGTTTGGGTCGGGACAGATAATTCTTTGTCTGGTTATAAGCTTCTTTTCACCTTAACGTACGTATACTTTTATAAAAAGCGGTCTATCTAATGGAACCTAGGCCGAGACTGGCCTGTGAATCGGACGATGCGAGGCCGCCAAGGTGATGCTAACCCCGGACCTCCTGTTATCTGATCCGCCCACGCCTTATCTGATCAAACTGCTGCTCTAGCGCCCTTTTCTGCCACGCTGTAAAGGCAAGACAGACAAGTCATTGGCAAAGGCAACCGTAATGCCAACAGTCTGGGTGCCCACAAAAAATCGATAGCTCACGAGTACATTTTTCTCTAAAGTTGGGACCTGACATTTTAGGTTACCTCAGGTTCGGTATGGGAGATGCATGTCAGTCAGATGCCGAGTCCTCCCCCCCACCCGATCCGAGACATACATCTGCTGTCTTGTGATTTGGCACAGTGAGCCTCATTCAAGCACCACGGAGATCAAATCCAGAACCCGGACACCTGAAAAACCACGATAGCACACGCCATAACAAGTCCAAGATACCCAGGCATAAAAGCCCCTGTTGATCCGCTCGTAACACTCGCCGTCGGCGTTGGAGTTGCCAAACTCGACGTTAGTCCTGCCGACAGTGATGTAGAACTAGCTTTCAACGGCGCCAAGGTGAAGGTCTCCGATCCACTCTCAACGAGGATGGTTGTGGTGATTGGTGAGTTTCTGTGTATCCCCGTCAGCTCATTTGATTCGGCCACCGAGGTGTTGGGGAGTGGGAGGGTTACACTCCATCGCAGAGCGCATTAAGCCCTAGAGCGAGGTCTTGCGACGAATGTTAGGCCAGAATATTGTGACAGAGGGTCCAGAAGCTAGTAGCATACCCGAAACACTGTTACGGGGACATTTCTCTACACCGCAGCTCCCCACCGACGTCCAAATATTGCCCGTGGCCTGGCAGGCGCATCGGATTACGCGGGCCGCATCGGGTGTGAAGCTGGAGCAGTGTGAAAGTTGCGAGTCGCCGAACCAAGACGTGCAAGATGCCTTTTGTCATCAGTCTTCACTCTCGGACTGCGAAAAATGGAGCCTGGCTCTTACCGCACAGGGCGGGACGCCTGGCACTATCCACTGGCCGAGGGCGGATGAGACGAGGAAGGGGAGAACAAGCAACATGGGCATGGTGAGCATGGTAAGGTACCTTGAAGTAGCGACAGAGGTTCCCGAGACTGTGGTGTTTTGGGTCAAAATCTGTGTTTGCGGGGTCGGATGGGTAGAAATTACTCGAGTCTTGTGATTGATAAGGCATGATGCAGCAAAGTCAATTCGGCGACGCCACGGCCCCCTCACATGTGGCCGTGTTGGGAATGTGAATGGCTGCCATGCGTTGCCAACCACGTACTTTTCTCTCATTCGCCGTTCCCAGCGGACTTGAGCGAATCAATCCGACTTTCCTTGCAGTTACTCAACTGAGCGCTCTCGCCTGCATGTGTCCAACCCCAGCCGCAGCTTGATGGGTTGGGCTTTGGTGTGCCATGCTCTCATGGAGCCTGGGATGCGGATGCTCATGACCACTGAAAGGCGGTGGCAAAAGATGCTTGATTCGAGAAGAAATACCTGCGCCAAATCCGGTCTGAAATATTGCTCTGCGGTGCGGGGGCCTAATCGACATTCCCACCAGGGGTTCCTTCCTCTTCTCACCACTACCACCCCTTCCTTCTCTCATCGCCAAGTTGTCCAAGCAAACACCTGATCGCCCGAGGTAGCCAAATTTCCCTCACCATGCCAGTGGATTGGAGGAAATGGTCTGCGCGATTGGGACCATGGCTCGCCCTCGCGCTCCATTTTTGCCTGTACACATCCCTCGCGGGCGTCATGCTGGTCAAGCTGCAGGGGTACAAAGCGCGCGACGATAACTCGCCCTCCGCATTCCGGTCGCTTGGGCGCCAGAAGCTGCGGGCCAGCGACATCATCTCGCTCATCTCGGTGGCCACCAAGCTCGCCGACATCATCGCCGGGTTCTGGTCCGGGATGCTGGCCGTCCGGTTCGCGCACGTCGTCTGGAAGAACGTTCGCAAGGATTCCGACAGCGCTGAGAGGGTGGACAAGATCATCCGGTGGACGACCCAATACTATTTCCCGCCGACGACCATAGGCGGTCGCCTGTTCTCGCTACACTCTGTCGTCATCCGTCTGTCCTTGCTCATTTTCGGCCTGAGCTTCATCGGCGCGCCCTTGATCGAGGGCGCTCTCGACTGGAGCTCGTCCTCGCAGCTGGGCGAGCCTGGCACCAAGAGAATCGAAACGGGGAATCCGACGGCCCAGTTCTTCCGCTGGAACTTTCCGCTGGTTAATAACAAGCTGGACAGACAGGAGATTGCCGAAGCCGCGTCCCTGGCCAGCATCGCCTGGGAGCGCCAGACCACAGACGACGAAACAGATCCAGACCCGTTCCGGCGACCCTGCCGACACGTCACCAACGATACCCCCTTTCCTGTCGGCTCTGAGATCCACAACGTCACCATCCCGTGCATTGAGATCCACGATATATCCTGGCCGACGGAACCCATGTCCCCCTACGCCAAGAAGATTGTGGAAAACAGCAATATCACGAGCGCGTCCGATTACGCTCCGTTCGGCGCGAGTGGCGACCATCCGGGCATTGCCGTCCTCTTCGACCCCACTAACAAGACCCTGCCTCTACCCGTCCGGTTTGGTAAGTATAACCGGAAAGATATTTTCTACGTCTCCGGCCAGCCCGACTACCCGTCCGCGTTCCTCTGGTCCGGCACCATGACCGTCGTCGTGCTTCTGGCCCGGAGCTATCCCTTCAAGCCCCCCCTCGTCGACCCGTTTGGCTACAACGCCACCAACAAGCCCCTCAACAATCACGAGGAGCGGGGCACCGTTGTTGATCTCACGCCGGGTGACGCCGGCGTCCGCTCTGACAGGACCTACACCTACCTCAGCGTCAACATGACGGCGGGTCTGCGATTCTCGTCCCGCGGCGTCTACGTCAAGTCCAACGTCATCGAGACCAACGGGAGTGATGCCGATATCACGGCCGGTCCTTGGGTGCGCGAGGCGCTGTACATGATGTCGGATGTCATGTCGACCGTGGCCGTCATGAACTCGTCCGAGGTGCCCACGTGGGACAACCTCGTGAACTACACCGAGTCGCTGATCCGCCACTCGTACCTCGGCGCCTGGGACGTTCTGCAGCGGCAGTTCGACCCTAACAGCACCGAGCTGGCTGTGACTCTGCGCGAGCCGCGTCTGCAGGCGAGCGTCAACAACCCGCGCGTGCTGGGCTGGTTCTTTCTCAACATTGCCTTTACTTGCACCGCCCTGTCTCTGCTGATTCTCTGGCGCGGCAAGGAAAGGTGGGGCGACGGGATGCAGGATATCGCCGATCTGATCAGGGAAGTGGCCAAGTGCGAGACAGAACTGGAGAAGGACGTGCTCGAGAAGGACGGCCCAAAACAGAAGGGACAGAAGGATATGGAAAGCGATGTAGAAAGCGAAGACGAGGGGTTTTTGCCGAGCCGCAATCGAACATAATTGGGAATTGGGGAGAAGTCAGTGGGAAAGGTCGGCCGCTCAGGGCCTGAGAGAATCGCGATGCCGGGCGGGGAGGGTCTCCACTGGTCGGCTGCCGATGTGAAGTGAAGGTGTTCTCGATTGGTCTGAGAAAAGGCGCTTCACAGTGGCGTTGCAACCGGAATCTGCCGCAATAGTGGAGGTAGCTGCGGGGAAGCTGTTGCGGAATTTGAGAGAGAAGCATTTCACCTGATGGGTTAGCCCCGCCGAATGACGTTTATGACGTTGACATCAATTTCAACGGATGCAGCCGCAGGAGTTCATATATCTGGCATTCTCCCATCGAGACTGGAAGATCAACTGCAACTTTTCTCTGTGCAAGTACGACACCTCCCACTCAGCTACCTATCAAACAACCCCAAGGTCTCCAAAACCAATATCAACATGCCTCGCCAAGGTGACGGATCCTCCGGCAACGCGATCCCCAGAGACGCGAACGACATCATCCACGGTTCGGACCCTGTCGACGTATGTCTTGATGGCTCCCGTGTAAGGGCCTGATCTTCTCGCGAACCGGACAGCCGGTTCGGCGCCAAGGGTGTACTTCTGGCCCCTGACAGACTAGTGGCTTGGCCATCGAGTACTGTTGGAAACCCTGGTTAGTTGGCTAAGCCGTAAAAGTGTAGATTGCTAAGGAAATGGAAGCTCACCGCCTTCGTTGCTCACCACCGAATTGTCAAGTCGTTAAGAACTTAAGTACGCTGCCCCGGGCCGCTCACCGGCCTTCATGCCTGCCCTTGGCGCCCTTGCGGAAAGCAGTATAGCCGCACGGCCTCCTCTTCGCAACGGCCGACTTTGCCCGCACCGTCAGTTTGCCCGCCGACGCGGACGGTCGCGCGTCGCCATTGGATGCGTACCAGCGCCCGGTCTAGTGGATTGCCACGGCGCCCGGCACGCAGCATGTCGAAACAGGCAACACGGTAATCGCCGTCGCGCTAAGCCCCTGGGAGGCCAACGCCCTGATGCCAGCCTTCCGGCCGGCCGCACCGCCGCCCGGCTGCATCTGTTCGCGCCGCGCACGTGCCTGGCCACGCGCTCAGCCGAAGACCTCCTCCTGTACACGACGCCGGCCCTGCCGGCCGGATGGCGCGCGCCGCAGACGCTGGTACTGATGCTGCTTCTGTTCGCGGGCCAGCTATACCTCCGCACGTACAATGACTACGTCGATATGTGTCAGCTTCTGGGGGCTCCGTACCGTACTGGCGCCGCCCGGGATGAGGAGGAGGGTCCAACAGGCGATGAGCTGGAGGTGTATTGGAACCCGACGCCGTTCTGTTTTTCCGTTCCCTGTTTGAACGGATCCGCTACCCTTCTGTCGACATTTCCAACAACGATGTTGGATCTGTCCTTGCTGGTAACGTGCTGCCGCGCTCTCTCTTTTACAGCCACGCGCGGGTACGATAGGTACCTTATGTTATAGCCTAGTCGATACGAGGTCTCCCGCCTGAACGTCTTCACTGACAAGAGTATGGCGAAGCCCACACGTGGCGTCAAGCGGCCTCTTAGAACCCTAATGGAGATGTGAAGCAAACCCCCACCGCCATTTTTATACCGAGAGAATGCCGAGGTGTGAAATCGACCATATCTTCTTGCCGACATCTTTTGCACGGCGAGGATTCCGCAAAATGCAATCAAGAGGTTTGTCGGTCGTCGACCTCACCGGGGGCGAGGAGGATGAACTCATCAGCTTCCCGTCGACACCACTCGCTCTTACCCAACATCAAAGTGCAAGACGACAAAGAAGAATAACGAAGGGCTTCAAGAAGAAGATAGCGGTAACAATCGTCCCTCGACTATCGGCTTGTACTGGTGTTTGCGCGGAAGCTAACAAGAAATTACGGACATAGTGACCTTCCACCTCGCGAGCAAAGGCATTCTCGGCGTCATGCGTACTTCGATAGCCGCTATCCCAAACATCTACCTGCCATTCCAACCTATCGACAAGATTGTTCTTCGTCGGGGAGAAGCTGGTATCGAGCTTGAGGCGACTGCAACAGAGCCTTATCGCGCCCAGGATGGCGATCAAGAGAGGTCAAAGCAGGCCCTAACGTAAGCCACGATATGTGAATCCGCTTCAGCTGGAAGAATGCATCAGAATGTATCTTGAGAGGAACAAGTAAGATCAAGATGTTCGATTGGTATGGGACATCTGTCTGGTACTAACGGCCATTGACTACTACCACACACGTAGAGCCACTTTAGAGTCACGGTAGCACTCGTACCTTATGTAGGGTCTTGCCACCCATGACGACGGCAAAGGCCTGAAAAAGAGCCTCAGTCGGCTACGTCCCTCCAGCACTGTCTGTGAGGTGACCAAGCGTGGTGAATTGGTAGAACCAGAGAGTTATGAGACTAAGACGGTTAGGAATTTACCACTTACTTTCCAAGTAATTTATATAAAAGCGACCCATCATATCAAGTACCCTCGTGGTTAGGGGTGTAGAGATACCTGTGAGATAGCGGTGCTGAGCCAACTACAGAAACCTACGGCGACCCTGTCATTTATCAGTTTTTCTCCCGTGGCCAAGACTCCCGACAGGGCCTGTATCCTGTCTGATACTTCAACTGATGGTTGGGATCTGTATTGTTTGACGACAACGGAGTCCTTTGAAAGCTTTTCGCTGAGGACATTTATAGTGTCAGAAAGAAGGGGGTTCAGAGGCCCTGGGCATCTAGTTAGCGGAGCTGACTAGATACTGTTAGAAGCATTGGCACTGGATTCGGTGAAATTGATGGGGTTGCAACTTGTTGATTGTATAGCTTGTCTGATCTGTTCTGCAGTTTTGGCTTGCAGCTAGAACCCTTCTTTTTTGGACTGTTCTGTTGGACTCGGCTTCGTCAACATAGTGGCTGAGGTTCACTGGCGCTCTAGCAGTCCCAGGCATCCAGTCAGCTCCGCTAACTAGATAGCTAGGGCCCTTGAGCCCCTTTTCTTTCTGACAAATACTAAGGTGCATGTATGATTCGGTCCTCAGCTTAGAAGCTGCGTTCGTCTTTATTTAGCCTCCTGTTCGAATCCCAACGATCCTTAACCCCGCCCCCTATAGTCATGCTGCTTTGTCGTAAACAAAGTCCTCGGCCCTGAATCAGACTCACACCTCAATCTTCCCATTCATGTCCGGCTATATGCTTTCTTCTATTCGACTCGTCCATATCCACCAGCTCGGCCATTTCGAGTGATTGACCGCGTCCCAATGTGGCAACATCAACCCCCAACATGGTGACGTTCATCAACAGACAGAGATGCGAGAGAGTCTTGATCTGGACCTGCGTGGTAGCATCCTTGTCCAAGGCAGCACAGACGTCACACCCGGCGCCAGCCAACGTGAAGGTCACCTTGGTAGCCTCGCGGAGCTCCTCAAGCAGTGTCTTAGGGGGAGGCGCTGTCGCTGCTTGGTTTGAGATTCCCACTTTTTGCGCAGCGGTGCGAGCGCACAATATGAATTGCTTTTTCGATGTCCATGAATAGGGGATCCCCGCGACGCATCCTAGGCGACTTCCTTTGTTGCAATCCTCCTTCCATCTTTCCACTTGAAGATCAACGCCCAGCATCCGTTAATGACGCCATGGAGCAATATTCACCACGGCGTCGGTACAAGCCTAGAAGGAGTGATGGAAGAGCGCCCGAGCACCGAACAGCCGGTAAAGGTAATTATCGCGAAAAAGTGATAATGCAGAGGGCCAGCCGAGGCCGGGATCACGCTTCGATTTGGGGGCCCAAACTGGATCGCTGCCCATGCAGAGAAACGAGTCCATTGCCAGTGGTAAAGGGGATCAACTAAGCTTATTGGACCTCAACCAGCAACCTGGGCCTGGCAACATATCGCTAACTAGGTGTGCCCCATGTTTCATAGAGGTATATCGTCCTCAGCCCAACCATCCCCCTCCTTGCTTTTTTGCTACTGCACTGTGTGCTCTGTGGTAGGAAGTTGGAAAGGCCTTGGAAGCACCTTACATTGAGTCTTTTATTTGGCCAACCGCGTTATTATCCCGTCTCCTGTCTGCACACTCGTTTTAGCTGTTCACCATCCAGGCCTTCTTCCGTCTCCTAACTAGAACCTGCCAAGATATAAAATTTTCGTGCTGTAAATCTTTAGGGAAAAAGACCGTAGCCTAATAGCTGTATTTGAATATACTTTAAGTGAAAATTAAGTTATTACTTAACTGTCTTATTATCTCTTATTAAAGCCCTGCATATACCTTTTTACTACCCTTTCTATATAAGAGGGCTATACTAACATTAAAAAGGTCTTATTAATTAGTAAGCTTAATCTTCTTCCCTGGTTATCTTCCTTAGTGCTGCTTATAATATCTTCTACGCCGTGCTGTGTCCTTTATAAATATGCGGCTAAGTTTCGGAACTATATAGGGGTTTTATTAAAGCAGTTACTAAGACCTTAGTTATTTCTTTAATAACTGTTCCTAATGATTTCCTCGTTCTAATCTCCTTCTAGTCCTTATTAAAGAATATAAGTTCCTGCAGCGCCAGTAATTCTTAAAGTGTCTAACTATATGTAATTATCGACTCTTCCTAAAAGATGATGACGGCTTGCTTGGGTCATCGCTCCCCAGTCCCATCTACATCGCCCATGTATGTGTAATAAACTTGGGCTTTGCTGTACCAGTTCAACATAGATGAGTTGATTGCTTCGGACAATTTAGCAGAGCTAGATTCACGAGATCTGCATCTGGGAGTGTCTACATTAACGGTAACTCGGAAAATTTGAGGTGCTTGATGGGTGCGACTAGATGAGGAGCAGGCGCCATATTTCCTAGCGCTCTGGACTCGCTCAACCAGGAAGTGCAAATTGAATTTCCTATGAGTCATGTAGTTATGGAGCGGTGTGGAACAATATGGATGTAGTCGCTGTTACTAAATGCTGGTATCAGTGGATTCACTTTTGCAGTGTTTTGGTGCAGCGGTCTAGTTCGACAAGCGGGGATAGGGGAAGCTGAGAGGATGCGGCTCTGCATGGGACACTGCGGCGGATGCGATGTGATGCATCGGTGTCTCAGATCCAGGCATCGCAGCAACGGGGACGGGCGCCTTCTCGGTAAAAGCCGACCCGGGCTAGATACCGTTAATTTTGTCTCAGGGAAGCTGGACCACGGGAGGTCCTAACGGGCGGCTTGACTGGAGGTTGCCGAGGAGTGCACGCCGCGCAACCTTAGCCTCTCGGGTGACAAGCTACCCGCGGTTGCGGCCATCGCTGGTAAGTATCTACATAACAGGCAACCAGTACCCCGGGTAGCTGAATAGGTACCTAATCTAAAGTGCTGTGAAGGAGCTTTCGTGAACGACAAGGTTCTACGAGAGTATATGTGGTGCCATGTTCCAACGAAAATGCAACTCATGCCTTGATATATTCGCTGACGAAGGCCGATGTGACACTCTTTGATGGTAACGCTCCATTGGTAAAGGGTAACCGCTGGTGTGGCTTAACTTCAACTCAAATGCCGTGTTCGCGTCGCGCAAAGATAGAGAGCATGGAGAACTCAGGGGAGAAATAGCAGCACTTAGAGGGAACTCATGAAAGACTCGTCATCTCCGCAGACATACATGATGGATACCTCGTTGAGCATAATGAGATGCCGTGTGTGTGGGTGTGTAAGCATAGCAACCCTATGGGAGACCCGAAGGTGTCCTCACAGGGGAGTGAGATTTCTTCGTCTGGAATTGAAGGGATCGGCGCCAAAAACGACGATGGTCAGCCAGGTGAGGGAAATCTGCGCCGGCTTCATTGAAACGCCGGAACCGACGCCCATCCGCTTCGGACGGCGGATCAGGCAGTAGCAGAGGCAGCAGCGAAATACCTATCTCTGCTCCTCTGGGCTCATGACCCACGCCCTCCGCGTCGGCTCAGTCGCCGACTTCATCCCTGATATGTCCCGACCTAGTGCAAGGAAAAGGGCGGGCCCGTTGACTGCTGTGACGCCATTTTATGGGCCGGAAGGGTGGTTGCCGGCCAGTGGAAGAACAGAGGCAAGCACGCTTGGAGTAGAAGCAATATTTGACCGGAGGAACACCAGCCACCCGACCATAGCAGCCGTCACCAAACCAAGCGGCCAAGCCATCAGCCGCTCACAGAGCTACCTGATTCCTCGCTGGGGTATAGGGGCCAGATAGTGTCGCCTTCACAAGAATTGAGTTATCCTCCTAAGATAGCGGCAAGAGCATCCGGGAGGACTTCGACGCCTTTGAGGCCCTCCCAGCGCAACGCAATGCGTTCCTCACAGGAGCTCCGCCTCCCAACGCTGTCCTGGTAAACTCAAAGAAGGGAGAGAAATCGGCTTATGTATCCAATAGCGCTCCAAGGGGCGGGCGGAGTAAGGGGCCCTCCAACTCCGGTTGAGCGGATCTCGAAGAAGTATGGCGCTCCCCAAGTTTGGACCGAGCTAGAAAACTGCTTGGAGCAGCTCGGCCACCTTGGAGCTCGAACGCGGCGCTGTCTCCACACACCAACACTCGTTGTTCTCCTGTTGCGGTTCTTCCTCGCGCCATAGCCGGGAGCGTCTTGGTCGAAGTGCCCCAAAGGCTTGTCGCCCGCCTCCAACAAGTAGTATCCTGTCCTGCCAAGCATCCGCTGACGATGCGGCGACGGGAAGGGTCCCCATCTCGCCTCCAGCAGCACTCCTACCCGTTGGACCCAGTGACTGGGGCAAATAGGTACGCCCAACCGCCTCTTCCTTGTTTATTCTCGGCCTGCTGCAGCAGCGACGGCAGCTCGAAGGCGGGAGAGAGCCTCGGATTTGTTGTGTACTCCTGGTAGTGTCCTTCTTCAACCTCCCCCTGGGCTCGGCTTCTCTGGGCTTCGGAGGATGTTTTTTGGGCTTCGGAGGATGCTGGGCGTTCGGTTGTTGATGCAAGGAGCCCCGGATGCTGGTTTTCGAGCTGCTTGGAAGAGTTCGCGATGCGCGCTGCATTGCCTAGTGCACGTTCAGCGCTCAAGGTTGGGACAGACCGGCCGTCGGCATATATCTTCCAGCCAAAATTCGGATACGACGCGTCAGCGCGTGGGGAGGCTCGTCGGCGCGCGCGGTGGGGCTCAGACGGGTGTCTCTCGAGTTGGCAGTTTCGGCTGACCTCGATCGGGTTCGAGAAAGGCAGGAACTTGTGCCGGCGATTTGGTCGTATTATCGATGCCGGCGTGGTAACATAGCATACAACGCCGTCAATTCCAAACCTGGCGCCCTGGCAGGAATTTGTCGGCGGACGCTCGACTTGTTGTGGTGGGGGCAACAATGTGCGCGCGAGACCAGGCTCCGGTGACAGGAAAGCTGCCAATTTACATTTCCCTAATCTGGTGAAACGCTCGGAGGTCGCCTCTCAGCGATCTTGTCTCTCGCTAAGAGGGGATGTTAAGGTCTAGGCCCGAGAAGGAGTTGCTTTCACTAACACCTGGCCCGCCGCATCAATACTGGCAAACGGTCGCCCGGTCCTGAGTTCGCGCCATCCAGCAACCGCTTCTCGCAGGAAACACGCTGTACCACGCATCTACATGATGTTTTTTGGGGGGTTTTTTTTTGGGCTTCACGCCCTCGGCGCCCTCAATGCTTCCCGCGACAATTCTCCTCCGGCGGGGAGTTTCTGCTTTGGCTGCGTCTCGGACCGCGGAGCAGAGCCGGGAGAAATCAGGTTGGCAACACCCGACCGAGCTTGACTCAGACCCCCCCAATTCAATTTATCCATCTGCCGACCTGAGTCAGTTAGCTCTCGTGCCTCCTGTCTGCAACTGACGATGAGCCTTCAGCCCCTGGTTTTATGCGCCCGACGGACGTAACCAGTGTCTGCGTGGGCCTCACGCAATAATTTGCAGCTCCACGGAGCCCGGTGCATATTGGTAAAACCTGAGTGGAAAGGAGGATGCCGCGATGACGCCTAGCACTTCAGCGTGTGGGTGAGCGGCTGGTTGATCTTTCTCGAGCGTGCTTGCCCGCCCGCCTGGGGCTTTGTTTCATCGCGCACCAACAGTGCCGCAATGCTACCCACCCTTTCTTCACCACCCAGCCACCGCATTGCTGTCTAATTTATTACTTACCTCAGGTACCTGCCGTTCCCATCCTGCGCTGTCAAGCGCAGCTCGCTTTTCTTTCCTGCTCGTGCATGCTTGATGCTATCAATCCCAATGTAGAAGAGCCGTCACCTCATTTCACAACTTCTTCGCGGGCGCTAGTGGTGATTATATTAGGGTAGCCAGACATGTTGGTAGTCGGACGTTCATGGGTGGTGAGGGGCCCCGGGGGAGTTTGTGCAGACTCGACGTAACATTTCGATGGTGTGTTGTCTCGCCTTCGGCATCTGTCCCGCATGCTGTTGGCCGACAACAACATTGCGGCTGCTATCGAATAGATGACCATGGTATTGCCGATCAGCACCTCGGGGCGCCGGGGTTTTCTTCTCCCACCATTTTGGGGAGCTCGGCCTCTCCTCTTTCGTACTATTTGGCTCGAGTCCCTGGCCTGCAAAGCGGCTGGTGGGCAGAATGCGCAGAATCCTGGATCGCACGCCCTTTTTTTGTTTTTGTGACTCGGTGTGGCCCAACGGCGCACCTTTTGCGTCCTAACGGGTGCCAACGCACCGAGGTGGATACAAGTTGATCATTTTCCAGTCTCCTCCTAGTCAGGATGACAACTCGTGGCGGTCTTCGAGCGGAACAATTGGGTGCGCGACATGCGCGTCGCAACAGATTCTCGGGATCATCTCCACGCTGTCTAATTGGCGGAGTGCAGCTCTTACCGGCCGCTTTTTTTCTTCAATTCTTTTCTCAGATGATACGCTCTTAGTCACAAGAGAGCATAAATAGTAGCAGTAAAGAGGTAGGGCCTCCCATTCCGGGAGATAATTCTGGACTGTCACTTGCCAGCAATCACTCAGAGCATCTAACGCCCTCGGCCCATTGTCATACAATCGTAAAACCGTGTACAGAGGTGACACTGCTTCTAGATATGCGTGTGTGCCGGTCCCCTTTTGGTGGTCAGGGCCGATGAGGCTCCGTGCGGTACCGTACCCACTGACAAGACCGCAGCTACCCCCGCAGTCTGCCAGTCCGTGGATTTCCTCCAAATTGGATCTTGGTCATTGCTGGCTGCTAATGCCGCACAAGGTGGTGAGTTAAAGGGGGAGTGCTTCCCTCCCCTACATATTCCTGCAGCTTGCAGACGTAAACTAATCGGGTCTGAAGACATCAAGGCCACAGAACTAGACGCAAGTATTGATCGAGATGGGTTCACACCGGCAATGGTCGCCCGCATCGAGACCGTTGTGCGGTGCTTGGAAATGTGTAGCAAGATACTCCAGACAGCAGCCACTGATATCACGAGTCCAATGCTGCTAGCTTTGCTTTGGCCCAACCAGCAGCCGTGGACAGTGTTGCGAGCGGCTATGGGAGAGCGAGGAGAAGATGTTCGGGAAGATAGCAAGTGAAAGGTGAATTAACCCCTGGTCTCTGTTATTACCTGTTTGGTGTGATATGCTTCTTCAAAAATATGAGAATAACCAGGAAACTGTGGTTGGGACAGGAGAGGCGCCTGGCATCCTGCGATCGGCGAAGTGGATGGGATCGGAGGGGTTCCTCGACACTGCAACCACATCCCAGGAGGGTTATTGTGACGTATGGTCTGTTTCTATTTACTTATTTAACCCACAGCTGCCATTAGACACCCGGAAAACTTGAATCTCCACCTACATGTTAGAGCCCTTCAGGTTGCAGGACCCCAATAAGCGGCATTTTTGTGGTTCCGGGAGGGTTTTAATCACGAGGGTGGATTATTTTGAAGTTAAATTTGGTTGGATGGGAAGGGGGCAGGGGCGGGGCACGGTCTTGGCTTGCATTTTGGGGGCCACAGTTTGGTGGAGTGCCACTGAGCTGGGAGTCGCTGTCTTTCGCCTTACAACCACCGCAGAATGTTCCAGTCAGGACGCGTTCGCTACTGTTGTTGCGCTTCTACCAACTTAAACAACGTTTCTTTCAACGAGCCTTCGGGTCCACGGTTCCTCCCTCCTATCTCGATGACCAGTCCACAAACAGAGCCAACTCGGAGAACCACGGGCCATAGTGGGTGACCAGGTGTTGGTGTCGAGCCCATGGCGTCAGCAGCCACGTCAACAGTTGACAACAGCGAGAAACAAGCATACGATTTTGCTAGCTGCTCGCTATGATGCACACCGTCTCTGACTTTCCCGCTAGATACGTCGTGGACTTCCCCGCTAGATACGTCGTGGTACGGTCAGCCCCGAACGCGATCTGCCCTGTCACAGTCCGAAAACAAACCACCGACGCTCACCAAAACCTCAGTTCTTCGCCTGCCGTCATCTCTCCCCTCGCCTCAGCCCCGATTCGCAATTTCCGTTACATCACTCACGGCTCTCCGCCGCTATCCTGCTGAGACAGCCCCTGGGGATGGCGCGCTCTTCTCTCCGCCTCTGCTGCCGGCTACCGAGTGGCAGCATCAACGCGACGCGGCCCCTGTCCTCGAGCAAGACACAAAGCGCTACGGAGGCTCATCACTCCCCTAACACGATAATAACGACGGCAACGATGACAATGATGACAACAAGGCTCTGCCACCGCGCCGTCAACGGTGACGGCGACATAAAAACCGGAAGCGAGGGACAGTCAAGCTCGACGACTGTGCAGAAATACACGGCTTGACAGCAGGCTTTCGGTACAGAAGCGAAGGGTCTGAGGGAACTGGTGACCTGGATTCCGGTGGGCTTTTCGCCGTAACCTTAGATTAGGAGCCCGGACTGGCCAAGGAGACAATCGCAATGACCATGCTAACTTCTAAGCATCAGCAGGTTGCCTCATTAAATCCCGGCGCCTCTCCTTCGAGCGCTTTATGCATCGCCCAAGCGCTCCGGAATTGCAACACTCACGAGATTCACGATACGTGCATGTTCCAACAACACGCTGCCGGACAAGAAAGCCTCCATCCGAGATGAAGCCAAGTCAGCCCCCAACCCTGGCGCCCTTTTCCTCTTTTGTTCCGTCTCGTTACCACTTCTCCTAGCACCCAAGTCAAGGCTCCCTCAAGGCAGCGCCGCCCAACTAGCACCGTGCCATGGCAGCTACTCCGAAAGCAGAGCTCAGTCTCCAACCCCGGTTCCTCGCCATTAACGACCAGCGCATTGATGCGACAACAAGACTCTGTACCGGACTTCAGTACTACGCAGTAGGTATAGGTCTACTCCTAAATTTGCCTCATATTGAGATGCACAGCTCAGCATGGAGGAACCTGGAATATTGAATGGAAAAACGGGGGTTGACAATGGTATTCCAGCTGTATTCCAGATGCACATGTGGCGCGTACAGCAGGCAATCGCAGCAAACATGTCCACGCCTACCGATCATTGCAACCAATTAGATCAAGTATTCTTGGATATCTAAGACGTTGAGTGGTGGTACATACTTCACATACAAAGGCAAGAGACCGATTGGAAGAGGGCTTGTGATTACCTCGCTGCTCGCTCGCCAACCAGGCTCCAGCCAGACACGTTGTAACCCGCCCGTCTTGTGTAATGCCGGCAAAGAAGGAAGGCCTGGCGATACCTCCTCCTCCATGTCGAAGTTCTATCCGTCTCATAAGTAAATACCCTGTTCGTGTTCTTCCAAGCTTAATTGTTTGCTTCACAACAACTGGCTCAAGAAAGAGACTGGAAGATACGTGATTGGACACAAGCACGTAGATGGCGATTAGATAAGGAAAGATGAGTGCGCATCGATGATGGCAAGCCTAACTGCAGGGCATACAGGTGGACATTTTCAGTTCTCGCTCCCGACAATTCCAGATGTGATATGCGACTTGCTTGGCCACAAAAGAGCAAGCGAATCGATCATATTCTGTCTCCAGAAAATTCTTCTAGGACTGTACTACAGGCAGCGGCAGCCTCCAGGGCTTTGCTGTGACCGGGTGCCGCGCTATGATTTCAGCGCGGGGCAGGGAACAATGTTGGTGGTTCGTGTGGCGCGTACCCCGCACCCCTCTGTCGCATCGCGTCGCATCGCACACAGTACAACCCACCATGCCAAACCATTCAAACACCTGCATCTCATCGAAAGTTAGTAATATCCAAAATATAACTTCAGATCTATAGCTGCCTTGGAGTTGCGCACAACAGTGGTACTCATCACATCAGTTTGGAACTGGTTAAACAGTCGTCACCACTTTTCCTCACCAGCCAGCCAATTGCAGCACGCGATAAGATGGCCCCGCAAATTCCTTATCAATTTCTGAAGACGCACAAAACACCAATTCGACCACGACGCGATTGCGTGTGCGCGTGGGCGGTTTACTGGATGCATATCTGAGGCTCCTGGATGCCAAGATCTGGGAACGTCAGGTCCGCCCTAGCCGAGGCCGTTATCTCGGGAAACTGCGAAATGGGGTACGCTCTGATCGATGGCGAGGCCGACGTGGACCCTTCCTCTCCAGAACAGAGCCGCCAATGACGACAAAGTGGCGACCGGCGAGGCGCTACCGAAGCATGTAGATTCCGGGTGCGTATGGCTAGGCCCTGGCGGTGGCAGAGGGATTTGGGGCTATGGTGAAGGGTTATGGAAATGCAGAAATGCTGGTCGGGCCGGTGCTGAGGCTGATCTTCTTCTTGAGTCGGGCCGATATAGGCCGGCGCTGGCCGCAGCGGCAAATTCGGCGGGGTACTTGGGGGAGTGGGGTTAGTAATTTCAGGAATCCTGTTAGAAGCACTGCACTCTGGATTCTGTGGAATTAAAGGGGTTGCAACTGCGTGATTCTCTTGCTTGTTTCGACTCTCTGGCTCTTGCCAGAGAGCCTTCCTTATAGCTGTGAATAGTGGTAAGCTGTGTGGTAAAGCCACGCGGCTGTAATTGCGCGTCTGTGGTAATGGTTACAAATCTGTAGTTCTGGTGGTTTTCAGACTCTTCTTTCTGACAGGTGTCCTGGTCTCAGCAGGCCTGAAACGTGCACTGATAGAAAGTAAAGTCACTTAGAAGATTAGCGATTATTTTGCTACGATCAACCCAAACAAAGTTGAAGATTGCCCATATCTGTAGCTTCGTTCCTCAAGGCTCTTTAGGCAAACCGCTTGCGGTTTGCGTCTCCTGTAACCCCACAGTTGCAGGTTGGATTTTGACCGGTGTATGTAGAGAAACAGTCTCGCTCATTAGCCCACCGGTAGACGAATCAGAGGCATCCTCGCCTTGCAGCGTCCCATTCAAGTTGCGGACCTTCCACCAACCTCTAGCAGTCCAGACGTCCTAATAGCTATATCCTACGATCTGTCACAAGCGTCTTTTGAACTGGAAAGTGCCGATACAGATAAGTCACATTTGATATCTGTGAATGAAACTTATTCTCGGCAACCGAAACTTTACAGAGACCAGATACGGACAACTTTTCAGCTGAAAAGAGCGACCGAGATCCAGGGCCGAGATCCAGATATCGAACCACTTTTGACTAGCAAAAAGGAGACGGCCGCAACGATCCCTCACTATGTACAATCGTTACCGACGAAATCGTGCAGCCTAGACTATCCACACCAAGCAAACTCAAGCATTGCCTGCACTATCAATGCTTTGGGTGTTCATAGGGCCCGCGGAATCCAGCACGGCATCCATGTCCTCAAAGCTTGCCCGTACGTTCTTGACATTGCGGAGAAGGTTGGCAAATGAAACCTTGTCTTTTGCCGCTCTTTCGTCATCTACCCGTTGAAGATAGCGCGAGGCAGCCCCGGACAAAGCAGGCAGCTGCACGCTGGCCTGGCCCGGCTGGTTGGTCCCGCCAGTACTCCCACCGTCTTTGCTTGTTTCTGCGCCAGTTTCAGGCTGCTCGTCGTTGTCGAGAGCTGAAGCAGCGCGGGTCTTTCTTCCAAGACCCCGGGGGTGCAGCTCAGACATCAACGGTGGCATTGGATCTGGCAGCGGCCTTGACTCGTGACCTTTATTCTCAGAGACTGGTTCGGGAGTCCGAGGGCGCCTCCTTTCGGCTCTTCGTTGTCCCTGGAACCGCTTGTCTTCTGCAGGATCCAGAGTGGCCGCGGCAGCGGTAACACCTGCCTTCTGTGTCGTGCTCCCTGAATCCAAGGGGACAATCTTGAATATTGATGGCAGTGGCCTTGGTAGCGGGCTTAAAACGTAGCCTTCATCGTCGTCAGAGATTGCTTCGGCATTCCTCATGCGCCTCCTCTCGGCCCTGCGTTGTCGCCGGGCGTGCTTGTCGGATAGAGCAGGATCCACCGCAGTATCTACACTCGCGGTTTTGAGGGGCGGTGTCATT
>Ga0247760_1000063_pt1 | contig 95743 bp, 121 predicted proteins | sample UWRJL171409R4_FD_179936 | JGI IMG/M metagenome (GOLD analysis project Ga0247760, IMG submission 179936) | Plant litter microbial communities from Arlington Agricultural Research Station in Wisconsin, United States - UWRJ-L171-409R-4 | ecosystem: Environmental > Terrestrial > Plant litter >...
TGGGAAGCCGGGCTGCATCTCGGGCAGTATCTCTGCGCGAACGCGGACCTCATTGAGAACAAACGGGTGCTGGAACTGGGCACCGGCACCGGGTATCTTGGCGTCCTGTGCGCCAAGTATCTGGGAGCGGAGCATGTGCTGGCGTCGGATGGGTCGGAGGATGTCATCAACAACCTGCCGGATACCTTCTACCTCAACGGGCTTCAGGGCGCGAGCTGCATCTCGCCAATGGAGCTGAAATGGGGCCATGCGCTGCTCGGGACAGAGGAGGCGTCGTGGAATGGCGGCCGGCGCGTGGATGTGGTCCTTGGATCGGACATCACTTACGATGCAAGAGCGGTCCCCTCGCTCGTGGCGACGCTGGAAGAGCTGGTGGGCGTCTTGCCGGCGGTTACAATCATCATTGCTGCGGCCGAGCGAAACAGGAAGACGTTCCAGACGTTCCTGGATGTGTGTCAGGCGCGGGGCTTCGAAGTCTCGAATGAGGCCTTCCCCGTGCCCAAGAGGAGCGAGCAGGACGGGCCCTTTTACGATGATCAGGTCTCAATACACATCTGCAAGCTCAGGCGCCTCCCCAATTGAACACAGATAGGTTTTCGTAGCACAAATGGCGAATGCGGAGATCCTGAATCCTGATGCAATTTTTGAGACTCGGTGCGGTCGCTGGTGAAGGCGGGCTTGGCGGGCGAAAATGGGTCCAAGCTTCGGCCCCCACAATTGCTGCCTCACGGACCAGGCCACAACTCATTAGGGCTTCGCACCCAATTACCCGACACGGGACCGGAATTTTCGAGCTCCACCCAATTGCGCGCAGCCCGCCAAAAATCACCCACTGCGTAGAAAAATACTAACCACCACAACCTCCGGTCTTGATCGTCAACCTCGCAAGACAGACTAGCCATCCAACCGCGAAGATGGCCGATTCGGACTCCCCCGTCACTCTGCGCACGCGCAAGTTCATCCGCAACCCTCTGCTGGGCCGCAAGCAGATGGTCGTGTGAGTCTCCCTCGATTGCCCTGCCCGCACACCATTTTCCCACCGCCCCGCCGTCATCAACACCATCAACGCGAAGGTTCTGCCCGACCGAAGCAGAAGCGGGGGAGCTGCGAATATTTTTCCTGCTTTCCCGCCGAAGGTTGCGGTCGCGGACGATCGGACGCGGTGGATGGGAACTCGGATGGCGGGAACGGACGCGATTGCCAACATTGAGCGGATTGCTAATTTTATCTTCGTTGTGCAGGGACATCCTCCACCCCAGCCGCGCCAACATCTCCAAGGAGGAGCTGCGCGAGAAGCTTGCTGGTCTCTACAAGGCCAACAAGGAGCAGGTCAGCGTCTTCGGTCTGCGAACACAGTTCGGTGGTGGCAAGACCACCGGCTTCGCCCTTGTCTATGACTCCCCCGAGGCAATGAAGAAGTTCGAGCCCCAATACAGACTCATCCGCGTCGGACTCGCCACCAAGGTCGAGCGTGCCAGCAGACAGCAGCGTACGTCAAAATTTGTTCTCTGCGATCAAAACGCTGGGACACAGCAGCTGACATTTCTCTCTCCGCACAGGCAAGCAGCGCAAGAACAGGCAGAAGACTCTGCGCGGCACAGCAAAGGTCAAGGGTGCCAAGGCGAAGAAGGAGAAATAAATGGTTGGCGTTCGTTTTTTGCGTCATCTTCTACATCGGGTTTCGATCATCAGGGACGGACAAGGGTTGTGGCTCTGTGCATTACAATTTGGAATGCAACTTTGCATCCGGCAATCGACATGACTTGGCTCGGCATCGGGAATCCAACATGGAGGCGTGACGGTCAGGCTTCGAGTGTTATCTGCAGCACATAGCATTCAATACAGGGGTGTTTGGTGTTGCTTGCACACGAGAGGAATCCCAAGAGGAACGCAGGACGGCATCGTGACCATGGACAGTCTGCGTGCGGTGAGGATGAATTGCTCAGAGCGAAAGGCATTAACTGCCGGGTATCATCAGACATAATCTCGCGAAGCTCCAAGTCTCTAACAACCAAAACGCCTTAGGTAGATCCCATCCCTCCCAACCCAACCGCCAGGTCCCGGCCCAGCAAGAAGCAAGCAAAACAAACCCCGATCCCTCCAACTCCTTTCCTCCAAGCCCGACGAAACTATCGCCCCATTAGATACGCAAAACCGCCCGCAAGAAGCCCAACAACCGCCGCCCGCCCTCCAATCCCCGTCCCAAACACCCCCCGACTTGCCTCTCCCAGCTCTCCAGCCCCAGAAACCTCCAAAATCGGCCGGTGCCACCCGCAGTGCTCCGCCAGCCCCAGCGTCACACACGTGTAGTATGTTGTCTGCCGGTACCGGAATGTGTCCCCGTTGCCGTCGACGCCCGTGTGCCACCACTCGCCGCCAGAGGTGTCTCCGTCAGGGGCGGGGGCCGGTGTGATTACCGCTGAGGGGGGCGCGGCTTGTGTTGCGGCAGCGGGTGCTGCGGCGCGGAGGTCGAGGTTGTGTACGAGTTCGTGCTCAGCATCGTGGGGGGATGGTGGTGGTGCTGGTATAGTTGTTGGTCGCGCAAGCTTCAGGAGTGGCTCTGAAGGCGGTAGCGCCGGTGGTGTTGCAAGTGATGGCGGTTGCAGTGTTGTCTGCTTCGCGCTGTGGCGAGCGTCTTCTGGTGCGGGCGCTGGCTCTGCTGGCAAAGGAGCGCGAGGCGCCGCAGCTGCGTGCGTGACGAGGGGGCACAGCAGGAGGGGGAGGAGTGTCGCAAGGACTCGGAGGCGGGCGTTGAGGGGCCTCATCTCTGTTGGTCGCGGCGGGCAGATGGGTGCTTGTGCGAGGGAGCGAGTAGCTCGATCGATCGGCTTGCGATCTTCGCTCGGTGTTGAGCTCTGCGATGCGGGCGAGCGGGCGAGCGAGGATCGGGAAAGATGCGATCCCTTGCTTCTCGTCTGTCTCGCTTGCTGCCTCAGCGCCGTAGAATAGATATGTGCCTGCACAGTGACAAAGCCTTGTCCAGATAGAAGACCCAAAATTCACCTTGCTACCGCCAAGATCAAAGGAACAAAGAACGTACAAAGGGGCATTGCCTCGCCCCAGTGGGAACAGCGAGCCTTGAGGGGTTTATTATATCACATTTCCATCCATCCACTCTTCCCGATGCGATGCGCATCCATCCATTCCCACGGTATCACGGGGGCGGAGGGGATGCGCTCCGCTGCTGCAGGCGAACAGGCAAACCACAGCCCATAATGTGCCGCTCGAGGACCGCGCGCTGCGGCGAGATGGTGGGCAGCGGCAGCGACAGCGGACGACGTCCACACGATGCGGTCGCGCGCGACATGTGATGTGTGGACGCCTGACAGTGGAGGGGATGGAGGGGTTGCGTTTCCAGAAGTGTTGGTGTCGGGCCATGGCCCTATGACGCAGTGCTGATTGGCTGTGTTTCAGCGCCCACCCCTGCAGGCCGTCTGGAGCGACCACCACGACTGCATTGTCGAACAAAGACCATTCTGTCTCAAAATGCCGCCCAATCATCCAGCCGAGGGGAAAAGAAACAGCTCAGGTCGCGAAATGTAATTCATCGCGCATCGACGCGTACATATTACTACACCCATTGGATTTTGGCCTACACATTACTACCTGTACATGTCAAGTGTGCCTTGCTCACGCGCTGTGCACCTTGCCTGGGGGGTTGCCCTCCCATTGCGTGCCGTTCCAGCCCTATTGTTCCAAACTTCCAACATTGCCAGACCACAACCTAATAACTCCTCCCGAACCAGACGCCCATGACCTCATCACGTAAAAAATGCCCGCATCCCTTCCTACAAGACCCTAGCCATCGTCTTCCTCGGACGCGACGATGCCAAGGTTCTGCCCTGCGAAGCAGACGGCTTTCTCGCCGCCTGTTGGCGCGGCACTGAGGAAGCAGGTACGCTGACGCCTCGCCGGGCAGCCTTGCTCACCCAGCCCGATCCGTTCGGCATCTGTGATTCTTCGTAAGTCCCGTCGATGCTGTTGTTGGCGTAGTGTTCAACAATCTCAGGCTCCGGAGGCTCCGGGCTACTCGGTATCACTATTACCTGTGACCCTGGTGGGATGAACGAGCTGGGGGGCTGTGACGATCTGCCCATTCTCGGCCTAGGAAGTGGTGATTCACGAGGAACCCTCGTCACCGGCTTGAACTTGGGTAGTACGGTCTTGGCGATCTGGCTCTGAGATATCTCTTTCTTAATCTTGATGATCGCTGGTTTCTCAGGCTTCTCAATGGCCCTCTGAGCCAATAGCTGGGCATAGCTGGTGGGCTGAGGTTTCTGGTTCGAGAGCCCCTCTTTCATGAAGGTTGTATCTCCCTCGTTAAACCCGTCGTCCACGCTGTCGTCTTCGTCGGCTTTGTCGTCTTCCCCGTCCTGGTCTTCATCGGCCTCATCGCTTATCTCATCCTCCTCTTCGTCATTTTCATCGTCCTCGTCCTCGTCGGCACCCGATTCTTCGCCATCATCAGACGCTTCATCAGTGTCACCAACCTCATCAAGCCGACGCATCTCCTCCTTGTAACCCAGGTCGGGGGAGACAGCTGACTTTCGTGCTTGGAGGGCTGACATGATGGCCGCTTTGGAGGGCGTACGGGCGCTCTCAGACGTAGACGCTGTGACAAAGACCTCGCTCAACGACGGGAACGAGTTCATGGACGAGACGGAGACGGAGCTGTTGAGAATTGCAGAGACTGGGCTGTTGGGCACAGTATCGTTCAGTACAGGCGAGCTCTCCCGCTCGCCGCCGGAACTCGGCGCCGCCCCAGAAGTCTCAGGAACAACTTCGCGCGAGTCGGGCTGCGACTGGTCAATGTGATTATCGGTGACCGACTGGAAGCTAAATCCCGGGTCAGGCTGCCGTCCACTCACGACGCTCCCACTGTCCGAGTGTAGAACATCGAGCCTCGGGTAACCAGCTCGTGAACTTGGGAAAGGATCGCTGCTGGGCTCATCAGAGAAACCGTTGAACGGCTCGAGCACGATCAGCTGAGACTGGACGTCGTCAGAGCGAAAAGTGCCGTTGGTAGCCCCGAGAGAGGCGGGCTGAGTATCAGGTTCGAGATGGTCGCGATGGCTTCTCGGTGACGAAGCAGGCGGCGCGTTCGACGAGAAGCTAGGCGCAATCACTGTCCCCGTCGTCGTGTCCTCAAAGGTCCTTTCCTGTGACATCTCGTCATCGAGTTGTCGCGACGGGCTGCTCAGATCGTCCTTCTGCTGCTCGACCGAAGGATCAACCTCCTTGCGAAACCCGGCTTCGTTGTTCATCTCGCTGGTTTCACGCAGGCGTTCCTCTGTTATGGAAACGTCGGTGGCGGTGCGAGGCTCAGTGGTCTCAAGAATAGTCTCGGGAATGACCGTTTCACCGGTGTGCTGCGCGTCGACGTCCATCCTGCCCTGTTGCTTATCCTGTGAGGGTTCGTGGTCAAGAGTGGCCGACAGATCCGTAGCAGACCGGGAGACTTCTGGCTGCGCTGGCTTCGATATGTCCTGGCTGTGCGCAGAGCCAGCTTGTTGTTCACTTGACTGCGTGTCGGGGTCTTTCTGCTCGCCTCCTTGCAGAACTCGGGGGTCAATGATTTCATCAAAGAAGATGGTTCGGTAACCGAGTCCCTCATCGTCATCCATCTCGTCGTCCATTCCGGGGAGCTCAAACTTGTCGTATACACGTTTGCCGTCATCGTCATAGATGGCTTCGTTGCGGTCTAGGTTCCGATCCCGTTTCGCGAGACGGACAAGCAGGCTATCATTGTCGTAGACGTCTGTGACAGATCCCGTCATACTAAGCACCTGGGGTTGCCAGTTCGTGGCCTTGGAAAGCAGGAATTGCTTCCACGTCAGAACCATTCCAGGCTTGACGTTCCCCGCCTGGGCTACCGGAAGAACGGACAAGTCATCAGGCACGGAGGGCAAGTCGTCCTCGTCATCGACAACTTCTGTATCCTCGATGTGGTCTGTGTCCATGGACTCCGGCTCTGGTTCATCGTCGTAGTTGAGCGTAATGTTGGCGCTCGTAGCCTCATTCGCAGCGCTGAGATATGAGTCCTCAAATTGTTCGTATTGATCCGCATATTTTCGCTTCTTCGAGCTCGGCTGGGTATCTTCCTCGTAGAATTCCTCGTTGTTGCGCTGCTTTCTCTTGCCGCGGCCCTTGCCCCACCGCTGCTGAGGATCCCAACGCTGAACGAAGGGAAAGGGAGGCTCGCTGAGATCGATGTCTTCCTCGCAGCATTCCACGGCCTTGTAAACAATCTTTTCACGCCAGGCCTCGGTGTCTTCCTCTTGAGCGGGCGAATGGCAGGAGTTCTTGTGTTCTCCGGCTTTGTCAGGACTCTCGAGGCGAGCGTTGGTATGTACTCGAACATCTTTCATCAAAGAGTCGCGAATCTTGTCCTCGTCGGCCTTGGTCTTGGGGTTCTTCAATCCCAAAGAGCCGAAGAGCATTCGACGGCCAGCACCCAGGTCAAGCTTTGACTTCCGCTGCGAAGATGCGGAGGCCTCGCTAGGGCTTTGCCGGCTGGCGGAACGAGGGGTGTCCGTCTTCTTGGCCCCGCTGGCTTGGCTCGGCGTGTTCTGGGTGACAGGCTCATCGAGAAGCTTGAGTCTCTCGAGCAGAGCGGCCTTCTTAGCGAGGAGGGTCTCTTGTGGGGCAATGGGAGAGAGACATTCGTGGTCAGGAGCACCGTTGGCGGCTGCCTTTACGGCCTTGTTCTTCGCCCTTCTCCTGGCGTTGCGGCGCTGCGTCGAGGTCAAGCCGTGGAGTGGCGGGACCGGTGTGGTAGTGTCCACGGGGGCGGTTTGCCGGCGAACTGTCGATGCAACATTGGACGCTTTGGGGACGACTACGGTGGCGACTCGGGTTGATGCATCAGTAAGGGTAGGCGTCTTCTGCTTCACCTCTTGCTCCTTGTCAGAGTCTGAGTCGGAATCCGAGTCATCCGAGCTACTCTCATCCGAGCTGCTTTCGCTTGAGGAGGATTCGCCAGCGCTTGGCACAATCGTCTTTTTCAGGCCGGTGCCTCCAGTTTCGCCATCGTCAGAAGAATCACTGTCGCTGTCACTTTCGCTGCTGCTGTCGTTGCTGCTGTCGTTTCCGCTGTTATCTCCGTCCTCGCCCGAGTCAGAGCTGCAGCTGCTGTCATTATCGCTCTTTGCACCACCCTCGCTCTTACCATCGTTCTCAGACTCTAAGGCGTAGCGGCGTTTCTCGGAAACCTTCACGCCTCCTTTCGGCTCGCGCTTCGGTTTGGATGACTCTTCTTCGGGGCCGCTGTCGCTACCCTCGTCGCTGTCAGGATCACCCTTGGTGTTGCCCTGGGATGGATCGAAATCGTCGTCGTCAGATTCGTCCGAGTCACCATCGTCAGATGCCGAATCTTCCTCCTCGAAATCAGATGCTGATGACGACTCCTCATCGTCCGATGCGAGCTCATCCATAGGCGCATCGTCCGCAACATTCTCAGGCTCTGGGGATTCCTCGGCTCCAAACCGAGTGTGAACAGGCATCTTAACCTCCTGTCCCGACTTGCGGAACATCTCGGCCATGTGAGCCGAGGCGGAGCCGTCCATGACGGTGCCAGCGGGGAACCCGTGCTGGTCGTAGTGCTTGATAAGCGAGCTCACCGACTCTGCGTCGCTACCAGAAAGGTCGCCATCATCTTCGCCCATAGCATCGTCATCCCCAGTATTGGTCCATGTCCTGGCTGTAGCTCCAGATTGAAGTCGCTTCTCGTGCTCGTACATGCCGTGCAGGGACAGGGCTGGCATATGTGTTTTACGAAGCTGGTTGTAGGCCCTCTTTGGGCTTTTATTGCAACCCAACAGGGTCTTCTCGCAAAGAGTAACGGGTGCATCAGGAAAGGCCGCCCGGAGCGCCGTGATCTTGTCGAGAGTCGGGAGGTCTAGCGCGGCCGGCTGTGCTGAAGCAACATCGTGCTTCTCGGGGAGCTCGGGCTCGAGGAGCTGTTGCTCTTGCTCCTTTTCCGCCTCATCATCCATGAACGAATCTCGGAGCTTGGCATTTTCTTCCTGAAGATATCTGAGTTCATCCTCGAGCTCAGATTCGTCGATGTCTTCCGCGTCTGCATCCACGTCATCGTCGGCATCCTCGGCAGCTCCTTCGTCGAAATCTTCATCTTCGTCATCTTCGAGCTCCATATCATCGAGTCGATCGAGATCGTCGAAGACGACAGTCACACGGGCGCTATCGGGATCGTCGTCTTCGTCTTTCTCGCCGTGCTCCGTGAGAAGCAGTGGGCTCTCGTCGTCATCCTCGTCGGCCTCGTCTAGTTCCTCGTCATCGTATGCAATCCTGCGACGCTTCAGAGGGGGAATCTCGATCGTCGGTCGGTCTCTCGGGGTCCTGAGCCGGGGCCGGCCAAAGGCAATACCGTCGATGAGGTGTTTGCCATCGCTGGATATCTGGTCGCGTCCGCTGAGGCGACGCTTCTTTCTGTCTTCAGTGACGAGCGGGCGGATACTGTAGCGCAAATTTTAGAGCAAGCAGACATTCGCAGGGCAGCAGAGAACTCACTAGACCTCCTCGTCGTTCTTCAGCACGACCGACACCTGCTGGAAGTGCATGCAATCGAAGCTATGGCCGTCGGTATCGCGGAGCTCGACGGCGTAGTCCTCTAGACCCCACTCTGTGCTTTCCAGCGGTATGACCTCATTGACTTGGTCGAGCAGGCTCGCGATAGTAGGGTCGTTTTCGAGCTGGACGCTGAATACGACTCGCACCTCGGGCAGCGCATGGCGTCGAACCACTAGGCGCAGCCGCATATTGCTGTTCTGCATTTTCGGCGTTTGCTGGTGCCGCCGAGACAGCTCGGGGCGTTTCCGAAGAGGGCGGTTTCGATCCTATCTTCTTGCAACACGGTGAGCAAAGAGGATCGTAAATTTTATGGAAGAGAGGAAGTGTTTGCAGCTTTCGGGGGCCATTCGAGACTCGACGCGTGTGATTTTTGGCAAGCGCACGCCGCGCAGCATTCAGCTTGGAGGGGCAGGGATTGGCAGAGCTTACCAGTTTGGGTTTTAGCGGATTGCGGGGCTTGAAAGAGAACTTTGGTTGGCCAGTGGGGGAACCCTCGGAGGACCCACACCGGCCACAGTGCTGAATGTCCGTGACGTCCTCCCAGTCAGTCATCCGTCCTGCTTGCATTCTGCATCATGTTTTCCGTCATTAGTGGCTTCACCAGGACCTCGGATATGTAAGTCGTAGGCTACAGCTGGGCTCTTAATCTGCCTGTCTACCGGGTCACACACATTCTTGATCTTCAACCCACCTTGCGAAGACCTCAAATGCTCCCAACAGCTTCCTTCTTTGGGTGGTTCTGGTCATCTGCACAGTTCATTTCCTTTTCCCCAGCTCTTGACGATCCCCCCGGTTGTCATATAGGTGCTTTATATCAGGGAATTTGACCAACACAAACAACGACACTTTTCAGTCAACTAGCCAGCAATAACTACATCTCTGGCGAAAAGGTGTACCCCTAGCCGACTACCGTCTGACTAACCAAAAGTACGAACAAAGGGTCCAGCCAAAGGACGAGAAAGGATCCAGCCGGTGCGGAAGATGTCTTCGCCAACGGTCAAACCCAAATACAACAACAACCAGGCCTTGATGTTCTAGAACAGGGCCGTGTAGGGGTCCCCACAGTGTCTTTCCTGGTGGGGGAAGGTACTTAGCTGAGCGCTCACTGCATTTTAGCCCTCGAGGAGGGTTGGGAGGGGATCCCAGAGATCCAGCAAGTTTTAGGCACCAGCAGGTCTCTTAACCATCTCCAGAGCCACACCGCAATCATGGTCTTCACCTCACCTCACTCGAAAAGAATAATAAAAAAAAGCGTCGGGATTCTCTCGCCGATGCAAATCTGATGGTGGTACTTTCGTAAAGTTTTGGGTGACCATTAGGCGTAGAAAAAACGTTCAAATGTAAGCCGGGCAAATCTTACCTCACTGCATTTTTAGCCCTCCCAAAGGCCTTGACACCCACCCCCCCTGAACCAATCATCATCAACTATGAGCCCTCTCGCCAAGGATGATACTTATTCATCAACCTCCCACGAACTCCATACTCAGAAGTATCAAAATCGTATAAATTTGAAGGAAGAGCCTCTCGATTTACATCACCAATGCTTCCGATGTCAGACCACTACCTCCAGTCGCCCACCCCTCCCGCCTCCTGTTCACCACACCACGCCACACCAACTCAAATGCTGCTCATCTCTGATGCTATGTCCAGATATACGTACGTATGTAGTAGATAGACTGCCCTCTCCTCTCGGGAATGTATGTTTATGCTAGTTTCGCGAAGCCTAATTCTCGGTCGAAAGCCGATATCAAATCTAAACATGATCCAAACATAAACCCAAATCCAAGTTCTGCCCCCAAAATCGAACCCGTGTCAATGTCCCTTCCCATAGGTCCCAAGCCAAAATCCAAATCCAAGTCCTGCCAGCCGAATCTCAATCCTTTTCGGGTCCCGTTCTAACAAAATCTCAATATCAAGTCCCGGGCTAATTCCCCAAACCCCATTGCTAAAGCGGAGCAAACCAAAACCAGATCCAAAAGAAATATTTTCAAAAAAAAACCCCCCCCGTTTACTTTCTATTCCCCTCTACGCAATCTCCACCACCTTCCGGCTCTCCTCCCTCCTCCTCCTCGAGTCCTCCTCCAACGTCATCCGATCACACTTCTTCACCAGCCTATCCAAGCTCCGATCGATCCCCGCGGCTCTTGGGTTCTCATATACCTTGACGCCGGGCAAAGGCCACTGAGACCGACACTGTTTCGCAATGAACATATCGTCCTCGTTCCACTCAATGAGGTTCACGCTCGTCTTCAAGGCGTGGAGATCCTGCTGTGACAGACTATCCTTTAGAACGCGGTACACGACCTCCGAGATGTAGTTGTTCTGTCCCTGCTCGTTCATGCCCTTCATGCAGAGGAGAATTGTGGAGCGAAGGGTCTCCATCTGATGCGGGTCAAGCAGGGGCTTGTCAGAGTCGCCCATCGTCTCAAGAGTCGCGCGGGTGAGGACGGAGAGATAGTAGACGAGGAAGGAGTCAGAGAAGGAGAATGAGTGGCGCAGGTAGTACAGGCGGATGACGGTCTCGAGGCGCATAATGGCGCGGGTGGCGATGCTACCGGTCGTGTCGATCGTGGGGCTGGGAGGGGGAGAAGACGAGAGAGAGGAGATGCTGGGTAGTGCGTCGCGAGAGACGAGGGAAGTGAAGAGCGTATAGACGGCAGCGTAGTATGTGGTGCTACGAGGGGAGTCAGCGACCATCTGAGGATTGCATCCTGAGTGTGACTTACTGCATCTTGAGGTGCCATGGGAAAACTACATTCTTCGGCGACAGGACATCTGGCAGGGTATGGAACCAATTGTCAAGCATCTGTTTGAATTCCATGGCTTCTTCCCACGACAGCCTCCTGGTGCTCTGCCCATTGTGGAACGCGCGGCACGAGATGTTGTGGAGGATAATGTGAAGCTCCGTCATCGACTTGATCGTGTGGCCGTGCTCAGCGGGGATGGGAGCTGGGCTGACCGGGTACAGCAGCCAGCACTCGCCGTACCACGACGGGTTTTGCTTGGGGTCCGGCATGGGTGTCGCTGGCATCGTCTTGACCAGGGGTTCCCGGAAGAAGTAATAGGCTTGTACTCTACGGATGTTGTCAGCAAGATGTTGAGACCAATGCTGGCATATCACTCACGTCAACCAACTGAAGAGAGACCACGAAAAGTATTCCCAAACGTCTCTTAGCTTCTTGTCCTCAATTTTCTTCTGGACTTCGAGATCAAAAAGGCCAAAGTGCTGAGCCATGGTAGTAGCCTGGGAGATAAAGTCATTGCCCAGCATGTCTAAACCATTGTGGTTAAATTCGATGTTCAGGAGCAGACCAGCCATTGCGCATGTGAGGCTCGGCTCCTCCAACTTGATTTCGAGCTCCCATAGCCTCCTTGCTTCGGCGAGGAACTGGTATCCCAGGGACTGCGGTTTCCAGAACTTGTGACGGTCAGGGATACCGCGGTAGCAGTGCTGGCACTGAGGTTAGCTCGCTTTTGACACCTGCAAGCCAAGGATAGAACATTCCCACTTACACAAGCCGATGCCATCATCGCGTTCACCATCAGCGACGAGCAGAATCGCTCATCACCTGAAACCATGCCATCGAGGAAGCTGTCCATGTGAATGTAGGGGTATGTCGTATGCTCGTAAAGGATGTATGCCTGAAGAAGATTCCTGAAGAGATTATCATCGTCCGTAACAGCCGTCCACCTCGACGCGCGAATTTTTGAAAACCGGGGATCAACGACCTCAGCAACATGGTACGGCTTCATGTAGACACACTTGTATTGACCGGAAAGCTGATCTGGGGACGGCGAGGGATTGCTGCTGTAGGACGCCTCGAAGATGGATGACCCGACGTAGGGGTTGTCCGGCGACCGCAACTTGCTGGGCATATCGGCAACATAAGGGAATGAGTAGCGGAGACGGGATTCCGGGGAGAGGGCAAGCTGGAGCAGCAAGCACCCGGTCTTGACCTGGCGGATAATGGACGAGACGTCCTCGCTAGCGCGGAGCCTACGGACGATCTCGGCCGACTCTTTCTCGGGCATCTTGCGGATCAAGTTGCACAACTCCTCGTAGACGGTCTTCTCCTCCCGGAGCACCTCAAACTTGCGCTTGAGGGCTTGCGAATGCGTCTCGGTGGGGCCGGCGATGTAGTTGCACTCGGCGCCGCTCCGCTGGCAGGCGGTGCACTTGGGTCGGCCACCGGAGCACTGTTGAAATTCAATCCATCAGCCACGCCATGCACTCGCGCAAGCTCTGTGCCGGGGTCACAGTGTGAGGCGACGGTGGCGAAGTGACACAGTGATGGGCCCAGGACAGGAGAGGATGAGACGTGATAGGATAGGACAGGCATGCTCACCTTGATCTTGCGCCCACGACAGGCATCGCATGCCCCTTTGACATGGATGTTCTTGGGCGGCACCTTGGTGCGGGAGGCCGATGCGGCGTGGAGGGCAGCGTGGAGGGCAGCGTTCCCGGCCAGCGGCGGGCCTGCGGGCAAGATGCGACGGAGCGGGTGCTGCGGGGAAAGCTGGGATATGGATGGCGGCGGCTGCAGCTCCCCGGCCGAGGGTGCCGCGACAGCAGGAGGGGCCCGAGTGAGTTCAACGCCCGACGCCATCTTCCTGCCGCCGCTGGTGGGTTGTTAAGGCCATAGAACTGCAAAGACGCGACTCTTTCAAACGCTGCAACAGGTCCTGAAAAGCTCGCGAGCACGTTGCTTGCGCTGGCTGTCCCCAGCTGGACGGGAGTTGGGCCGCCGGTGGGCTTAGGCCCGTTATCAACTAAGGTCAGTGGTGGTGGGAAGGAGGCCTTTGTCTGGCTCCCATGTTGCAGAGGCGGCCTGTCGTTGCACCGGGAACATTTTCCGCGGCGCTGCGATTCGCCGAATGCTTGCAGTGTGGTTGCTGTGTCATGCGCGCCCAGCCCCTCCCCAGGGAGGCAGGAGTGGCCACGACAGGGCACGATGGCGCCGCCACGACCCACCAGCATTCCCATTCGCGCTTCCCATCTGTTTCTTTTGTGCTCACCGCATCACCGTCTCCCGTGCCGTTTCGACGCATTTGCACACTACACGTACCGGACTGGGCCCGGGGAGCGCGCGGGGTTCAAACCGATGACGAGACTGCTGAATTCGGCACAAAGAACATGCATGGTGCTTGCGAAGCGCGTGGCCCCTCATCCCCGAGTGGCGAGTCTCATGATCGGGCCTGTCGAGTGTCCGAGGAACCTCACAAGATAGGCTCGAAAGTTGGCAGCAGGTAACCATTTCTGCTCCAAATACCTGCAACATGGGCATGAGTGCATGTAACTCGCCCCGGATGCTGGTCCCCGGGGATGTGACAGGTCAAATGCCGCAGTGCCTGAAGCGGTCCGGGTATCGAGATCACATCATGTGGGATGTGCTGTTCCCGGGGATGTCGCTGAGGTTTTCAAACATGCGGCGCGGCCAACTTCCTCACCCTATCAAACAGCCGGGAAACGAAGCTCAGCAAGCATCTGACGAGCAGCTGGTCCGGATTACTGGTTTGGAACGACGGCCACGCATGGCGGCCCTGTCAGGAAGCGACAGTCCTTCCTGGGTCTCACTCCTGTGTTGGATGCCTATTGCGGAACAGGAGCACGAGACATTTTGCGCCCAATGGTGAGGAAACCAATCTTCATGCCTGGCAGTCGTGGCAGCGCAGATCTTTCCGATGCTGCTCCGGACTGTGATCTCGAGATTGCAAGAGCCAGCTCTTGGAGTTTGATTGGGGAGTCAGTAAAGCACAAGATGTGAACGTTGAATGTTTTGACAGTGCCATATTAAACACCCTTTGATGCCCAAGCAGGCATGTGACGAGAGAGACATCGTATCTCAGCCGACCCCATGTCTGAGATCCGATCTCACGGCTCGGCAGTTGGGATGCAGGTTCCGATGGCGATGAGTGAGACAAAGAACGTCGACGGGTAAGGACGGCTCTATCCTCTACAATGCACAAAACTTACACCCTTACCCCTATGAAATACAAGCACAAAGTTACACAAACCAGCCCGATGCGATTCGCTGTCTGTTTTGTCTTCCCACTGGCATATTGACTAAGTACAACCAAGAACGCCAAACACGTGTTCTGCCACCGCCGTATCTACAAATGTTATGCTAATATGTATGTCACGAATTACCTTCCCCCGAAGACTCAGCCACGAAACTATCGCGGAAGAGCCTCGACGTCCAGCAAATGCCCCATCTTCTCGATCTGTAATAATCGTCAGCACATCATCAACCCTCAAAGGACACCAGCGTAACTCACCTTGGTCTTCAAGTACCCCTCCACCTCAGGCGCGCGGAAGCCGCCTCTCCCCTTCCACGAAAGCGGAACCATCGCAACCCGCTCCTTGACCACAATCTCGCGATTGGGGCCCTCGACCGCCCGAATCTTGTCCGGGTTGTTCGTCAGCAGCCGGATATCCCGCTGCCCCAAATCCCTCAACATCGCCGTAGCCAAGCCGTAGCTCCGCGCATCTGCCGGATGCCGCAGCAGCAAGTTCGCCTCGACGGTATCATTCCCCAGATCCTGCAGGTTGTACGCCTTGAGCTTCTCCCCCAGCCCAATCCCCCGCCCCTCCTGGCGCAGGTAGATGATGATACCGCCGGCCTCGGCATTGGTCGGCAGCGACATGAGTCGTGCCGCCTCGTCGAGCTGTTCGCCGCAGTCACACCGCGCAGACCATACCGTCTCGCCCGTGTAACACTCGCTATGTATCCTGACGAGTGGTGCAACGCCCCCTTGTAGCTGGCCCTCCTCTTCTGTCCCACCTGCCGCATTGACATCGCTGCTCGTCCGGCCAGGGTACAGCCTCCCCGTGTAGGCGCCCCTCACAAGACGATCCATCTCTGTCTCGCCCTCCTGCACGGCGTCGAGGCTCTTGCTGCGGATATTGTCCCCAAATACTATCGCGAGATGGTCCTTGTTGTCCATGTTGTTAGTGTAAAGGTGCAGGAACATCTCGGCGCCCGTCGTGGTGGGTATTCGTGCGCGCACGACGCATTGCACTTCGGGGAGGGTCTCGAGCAGTCGCGGGTGCTTGGAGCCGCAGCCGCCGCCGGTGGGGAGGGTGCTGTCGACGGGGATGCTGCGGGGCTCGGCGAGAAGGGCGTTGCTGGGCGTTGCGGTGCCGGGGGTGGAGGGCGGTGTGAAGGCGGGGGAGAGGAGCGACGGTGGTGGCAGCGCGGCGTGGGTGAGGGGTGTTGAGGGGGCGCGCGACGGGGTCGAGGAGGATGTGGGCGAGGGGTTACTGATATTGTCTGCGCTGTTGTCGTTTGTGGTTGTGGTTGCGGTGGTTGACGTGGGAGGGACGGAGAGCGAGAGGTCGTCGTGGTCTATTTCGACATCGCTGTCTGACGAGCGGGGCGCATTGGCGCGCGGCGAGTAGAACGAGGGTAATTGGCCGCCGGCGGCGCCCTGCCATTGTTCGGGGGTGACGCCCGGCATGATGAGTGTGAGGATGTGATGGGTTTCGGCTGATGATGACACCGGTGATGGAGGAGAGGGACGCTGTTCTTTCCCCAGTGATCGCTCTCGGCCCGGAAATTTAGTCTGCCAGCCGATGTTGGAATAGCGGGGCAATCGGGATGCGCCAGAGAACCTTCATGGAAATGCCGAGCCGGATTGAGGGTTGGTTGAGAAGCGCGCAACAAAAGCTAGACCATACTGTTTTAATTTATTGTTTGTCCTCGATCGGATGGGTGTTCAGGTACGCAGATTCGGACGGACGGGGGCGGGCGCGTGGCTTTCTCATCATCAATTCAGCAGGCGCGCGGTATTAGTCATGGCCGCAGTTGCGGCGCCAGACGGCGATTGCTCGCCTGCGTCGCAGGGCCCGCAGATGACAGATGACGCTGACGGCGGGGTTTCTTCGCTCGCTGAGCGTCTTTGCCGAGGGATGCCAGTCTGCGGGGTCGCCGGAGAGCGATCGGAGATCTGGCCCAAGCACGGACCACCCGGACGATTACAATTTCCGGCGGCTTGCCTTTTTCTTGGCTCTCGGGCAGACCCTGAAGAAAAAACCAACGATTTCTGCTGTGCGACGCAATCGGCACGCGAACAATGCATTTGTGGCAGATGCGAGCTGAAGATGTTATGTACTCCATTAGTCCCGGAAGCCCAAACCCACTCTTCCTCCTTCTTCCCTCGGCTGCAGTTTTGCTTGGGTCATCTTTGCCGCGCTGCTCATTTCGCTGAGCGTTTCCATGCCAACTGACGTCCCGTGATCGTCCTCGAGCCCGTGATACAGCACGGCAAGAAGCGAGTCCTTCCACAATCCGGCAGCCCGTCTCTTTCGACACACTATGGCGAGCAAGAAACCTACGCCGAGAACTTCGAATGCCACCGGCAGGACGAGCCACCACCACCGCACCTGCAGAATTCTTTCGTAGCTATCGAAGCCTCCTGTCGCTCGATCCTGGCTCCTGGCGCGCATCAGCTGGTTGAGCGCCTCCGACATGCTGTGCATCACCTTCCCAAGTCCCTTGGTTCCGATCTGCTCGAACACGTCCTGCGATGTTTTCTTAGCGCCCTGTTCCCAAAATGTTTCCCACTCGTCCTGGCGTCCGTTGGGGAGGACAGCCTGCGTCTTCTTCGCCATGTCGCGGCTGCTCAGGCGGGCTGAGATGTGGGCGCCCCAGTCAAATGTCGAGGCGCAAAACGACATGGAGGACGCATTCCCAATGAACGGCACCCCGTCGAGTGACTGAGGAGGGCCCATCGCGTTATCCGATTCGGCGTCTTCAGATGGACGCCAGCACAGGGCACCCTTTCCAAGCGGAGTGGTGTCATCGGGATAAAGAGTCCCATACGTTGACGTCTTAACCGAGGAGTTGGCGATTCCGTCAACAACAGACACAGTACGTCGAACATCGCATAACGTGAGGACGGAGTATTCGGCCCTCTCGAGCTTCATCCTTTGCGGAGTCGACTTCCCGTCAGCGCCCCTGTCCACAACGAAGCGCGCGTAGCCCATGGCTAGCACGGGATTAGCCACGCCCACCACCGTCTTGTTGCCAGGTCCACCGATGTACATTGGGGCGATGATGGTGGTCGGGAACGTTGTGATGAATGATGGCTCTCCGTAACCAGGATTCGTCGCGGCAGGAAGCCCGTTTCCGGTTGGAAGGAGGCTGAAGACAATTGGGGATGTCAATGGGGATGACTTGTTGGGCCCCATGTACACGGTACAGCCCCGGCTTTGGGTCAGCGCGCCGCCAGTCCCAGTTGTGTACAACTTGTATGGCGCCTCGAAATCGGACTTGTTGAAGGCGATGCTGCAGTCTGTTTCCAAGCGACCGGGGTCTTCAACAACATGCGCATCGGCACACCACTCCAAGGTCCGGTAAGACGAGAACGTGCAGTTTCCGGATGGACAATGCACAGGGCGATCGTACATGCTGGCGTCATTCCATACCGCGCCGCTGACGGCGTTGAGATAATCCTCGTCCGTGCTATTCGCCTGCGGAAGGAAGGTCGGACCCGTCACCTTCTCCACCCATGCTTCACCAGACTCGACGAATCGATGGTCGGCAGCAGAGTCGACGACCTGTTGAACGAAGGAGTCCACTGCTAGGGATAAGATCACGACGACGGCGCCAATCGATCCGATAGAGCGATATGTCGGTCCAACGAGCATCTTGACTGCTCCAAGAGGGCCTCTGCTGGCCTCGTCCAAGGTCTCAAGGTCCTCCAGATTGCGTTGCCGCCCGTCATCGTACCAGTCCCATTTCGATTGCCCGATGGCTGCTGAAACCGAGTATATCAGGAGTGATTTTCCAACAGTCGACAGAATAGCAACCACTGCGTTGAGCGTGATGTCGGCCGGAAGCTGGGGCACATCGTGGCCTTCATAAACCCCGAGCACGATGCCGATGGCGGCGAAACAAACCATTGACAGCAACGCCGACCACAACTCCGAACCCCAGTTCTTGGACGAGCGGCGCTGGAACGATGGCCATCGCTCTCTCTTCCGCTTCGTAGGGACGAAAGGCCTCGGTTTGGCCGCGGGATTCGAAGCCTGTGCTGCTGGCCTAGATGGACTGAGGTGTTGTTCTCCGATTTCACCGCATGCCGAAATTTCGCTTTGTCGACTTGAAACGGAGAGTAGAGATACCGAATCTGTCGTGGATGGTGTTGTTGGCGCTGGCGAGTAGGCCTGTTCATTGTCAGGGCGGTCCATTGTTCTGGTTGCGCTTACGACGTTCAACAAAGGAGATCCTGGGCGTCGGTGTGCTTTATTTGGCCGCTGGGCAGGCAACAGCCGGAAGGCGGCACGGTGTCACCGACTCAGAGCCTCATACAGCGGCACCACTGGGGGGTCATCCACTGTGCCTTGCGCACCGGTGCACGGATTGGGGTTTGACGGTTGCACGAAAGTCCAGGTCAAAAGGACGGCCCCCAATCCAGCACTGAGGATGCCTTCTTGCTGTCTGGCCACGCTGAGAGCCTGGTATCAAGGCCTTGCAACACCGCCCAATTGTATCCTAACACTCGAAGATCGGTCAAACCGTGTGTGAGGTTTCTCCAACACCTGTTCGCACGGAGTAGAGACGGCCTTTTGAGTGGCTGGTGCCCCCGCACTTCGCCTCGCCAGGTGGGGGCTGTAACACGGCATTTGGTCTGAGCCACCCGTCTCATTCACACCGCGACGATCATGTCTATATTCGTGACCTGGAATTCACCTGGAGAGCGAGGGGCAATGACCTTTGATATTGGAGCGTCTGGTTGCGGTGAGAGGTTTGTGCCGTTGTTGACGAGAGAGTTGAAAAAAGCCAAGGTCGTCAACGGCTGGGCTGTCCAGCGCTGGCCCGAGGCCTTCGTCGGGGCTAAAATTGCAGTGACTGGCAGAGCCTCACGGTCTACAAAGGCTCAAGCCAAAAGAAGGGGTCCCCTTAGCCAGTGCGAAAATGCCTTCCACTTGGAATTTTCACACGGTCCTGCTCAGGAAGGGTAAAGTCTGGGCTTATCGCATCACAGGCCGTTATAACATGCAGAAAGGCATCATTGAAATTTAAGAAGGCCTTTCTAACATCTGAAAAGGCATGTTTGGTATTCACAAGAGATGGCTTGTAGTACGAAAGCCATAAGTGTTCTTTAAAGTAAGAAGGCATCTTCGCACTGGATAAGGGGACCATTTTTTTTGGCCCGAGCCTTCGTATTGGTCTATCGCCAGACCCTCACTGTCTAATGGTTTATCGCCAAAGCCGCAGACGGCCATTGGTTACCGCCAGGTTGGGTGCTGCAAACGTTGGAAAGGTAGCTTCTGAGGACCTACATCGCATCCTGGGAGCTGCAAGGACTCAGGATGCACCGCCCCCGCGGAGCAGAGGATCGACCAAGGCCACTAAACTCGATCAACGGCTACATCAAGAGATCTACGTCGATGCACTTGCGCACAAGGCAAAAGGGCTCACTTGATACCTACCCAGGTGGCTTTTTCTCTTCTGAAAGTATCGAGTTTTGGAACGAGAATTCAACGACGGGTCACCCGGACAATAGCTCACGCTCGCCTCTGGGGTGTTTATTTCGTTCTACCTAGGTGTGGGCAATTTTTTCTAATGGATCCCTAAAGAAGCCACATTCACAACTGCAACACACCAACAACGCTCAAATGCCTGCGCTCCCCTTGTGGAGATTGATACCGCCGAGAACAGACAAATAGATAGGTTCAATGTTTTCCTGTTTTCCGCCGGCCTCGGCGGACATGAGCCTCATGCAGGCGTGGTTGTTGGCTGTGCTCTCATAGCTTACCTAAATGGTGCAAGGGGGCATTTTGTCAGCATGCATTTGTCAGGAAGGATGCAGCGTATTTAGCGCTCGGGCATTGCATATTGTAGCGGTTTCTCACCCAATCCCAATTTCCTTACGCGGTTTTACCATCTATCTCCGCCAACGTTGATGTTCGCTTGGGAGGAGCCTGACTTCGGATCCTGACACAAAGGCCGGCAGGATTACAGGATCACAACAACGATCAGTCGTATAAAGACGATGCCATTGCCACCGGAAGAAAACGCTTTCGCCAGAACCACCATTGTTTACCTCTATCATCCATATCCATTCTAATCGTTCGGTACAATGCGTCAGTTCATGTCATTCCTCGCCCTCGGGCTCTCTATCAACAGCAGCCTCGCAAGCCCAACCAAACCGCCTCATCCCTCACCCAAGGTTACCAACCTTGTCCAATTCCCCAACGGCACCCGGCTCGAGAACCTCAAAGTCCTTTCTAACGGCCACCTTATCATCACCACCCTCTCCTCTTCCTCCATCTTCACCGTCGACCCCTCCGCCAACCCCCCCAAGCCACAAAAACTCGTCACCCTCCCCGGCGGCGACGCCCTCCTCGGCGTCACCCCCCTCGACCGCGGCCTCTTCGCCATCGTCAGCGGCACCCTCTCCCCCACCACCCCCAACCGCTTTGTCCCGGGCAGTTTCCAAATCCACATCGTCTCCCCCTCCACGCCCAAACCCCTAGTCTCCTCCATCTCCATCCCGCACTACGAATTCCTCAACGGCCTAACCACCCTCCCCAAACACCCGCACGTCATCCTCGCAGCAGACTCCTTCGCGGGGGAAATCCTCCGCATCGACACCCGCTCCGGCGCCGTAACCACCGCGTTTGCCAGCCCCGCACTCGGATTCGGGAATACCACCGAGGGATTCCTCATCGGCGTGAATGGCGTGCGCATACATGATGAATATCTGTATTTCACGAACTCAAGGCTGGGGACTTTTTCGAGGGTGAGGGTTGACGGGGAGGGATTTCCGGTCGGGGGTGCCAAGGCTAAGGTGGAAATTGTTGCGACGCTGCCGGGGTTTGAGGACGGGGCGCACCTGTGGGATGATTTTGATTTTGATGGGGAGGGGAATGCGTATGTGACGGCGCATCCGGGGAGTTTGATTAAGGTGCTGGTAGGGAAGGGGGGGAAGCTGGAGACGGTGGTGAATGGCGAGGTGGATGGGAAGTTGACGGCGCCGACAGCGGTGGTTGTTGGGAAGGGGGGGAGGGTGTTGTATGTGACGAGTATGGCGGGGGTTGTGGTCAAGGTGGAGTTGTAGGAGAGTTGGTGTTGTATGAGGACATTCAGGGGCTTGATTCAAGGGGCTGGATGGGATGGGTTGAAAGTTACCTTGGGGCCCAAGGGCCTCTTGTCTGGGTAAAAAATAGCGCTGTTCCATGCCACTTCTGGAACATGAAGCTTGGGACGAAGAGAGCCAGGATCCCCACGGTGGGTTGAACATTTGTCCCAGACCACTATCTCCAAACATCATCCCAAAAGACCACCCTGCAAAGACCATGCATCACTTCACATTCACCCCATAGCCCAAAAACACCTTGGAATCAAACTTGCAAGCACCGGATTTCGAATTTCGTTCTCCACCCACGAACGACATCACCGCCGGACTAGCAAGGCGGCTTTTCCCGGCCAGTCTTCCATCAAAACACAACAAGCGGCCGAATGGCGCAATGGTCGCGCGTTACTTTCCGGTTCATCACTGTTGGTAAAGGTTCTGGGTTCGAGCCCCAGTTTGGTCGAATGCCTCATTTTTGCTTGGGTAGACAGAGGCACCCTGTGGGTGGGGCCTAGGTCTCCCTTTTTGCCCCTTTTGCTTTTGAGCTTTTGAGCTTTTGATGCTAGCGGAACGGTGAATGCTGGGGATATGGACGAGGATGAGCCATGGCTGACTCAGACTGAGGAATGGCAATATAAGTATAAGTACCTCTCAAAAATAGTAGGTAACAATTTGGTCATGGAATGGTCTCTGTCTCGGTGCAGGTCTTGGAGGGTGGCGTCCAAATCTTTCCGTTGAGCCAACCGATTTCGGTCAATTCGGGTTGTTCCCTCCGCTCTAGGGCATCTCTGACGACCTCTTTGCAATGTAGGTATGTCCGGTAGCGACTAAACGCCTTCTTCTCCCATAGGGGGCCAAGCCTCTCTTCCTCGCGCTGGCCAAGTCCAGTCCAGCCCCACTCATTTGCCCTTTCGTCGCTCACCCATTGTGAGCTTGGTAGCGTTGTTAGTTCTTGCCTGATTTTGTCGTCAAACGCCACGAACTTCCGAGCTGGAGGCGGATAAATATTGACACGGGGTGGCGGAATTGGATGCCATTTGCTCGCGGGCTTCCATGGCAGTGATAAAGTCGACGGCGGTCTCTAGGGTAGTTCTTGCAATGTCAGGAAGGGAGAGTTCTGCTCTGTCGGCGAGGCGCTTGGCTTTGTCACAAATGGTTCGGTGCAGTGGGAGCAGCGAGGTAATGTCGGCTTCGCAGGGCGGAACTTCCTCGCGATCGATGTCCCGGGGTATGATGAACTGACAAATGAACTCGCCGGCGCTAATGTCGCTCCGATAGGGCCGGAACCAGCGCTTATAGAGGTATCGCTCCATTATGGTGGCGACCAGCATCCAGCGCTTGTAGTCGTCTTTCAGAAAGTAAAATGGTACCGATTTGTGCCGGGTCTGGCGCAGTCCGAGCTTGTCCTTGTATGCGTCGTTGGGCTCGCCGTCATCCTCGGGACGGTAGGCATATTCGGTCTGGCACAGTTGGTTATTGTGTCGATGGCCCCCCTCTTCCTGCGTTCGACGGAGCCACAGCTAGTTCCTCGCGGGTGAACTCGGATTCGAGCTTTTTGGGTCCGTCGCCCGGTGGTTGCAGGATTCATGTTGTGTAGTGCGATGATTTGCAGTAGGGTGGAAGGGTACGAAAGTTGTATGGAATATGATTTATTTTCTAGGATGTGATGGGAGCTTTGAGTGGTGGTAAAAAGGGAAGGTACGAAGCTTTTCAACGCTTATCACATCACGTGGGTCACGACGCCGGATGTGGGGGCTGGGGGGAAATAACCTTTGCACTCACGGTGATAAGGATGAGGCGGCGAGTAAAATGACTCTAGCTGCTTCGTGGCATTAGCTTCGAACTCTCGGTCTGTTGTCATTGCCGTCGTCGCCGACGCCCGGCACGTTCAAGCGCAGGAAACAACTACAACGAACTTGGCTATTGGCTGGGGGAGGGATGCATCTACTGCCGCCAGGCCACCAATTGCCTGGGACGCTCAAGCCCTGACACTATCTGAGGTGCAGGTACTGACAACTGGTCAGAAATGAATGCACGGCGGGAGCGGTCTCGGGTGAGCAAACAATGGAACTCGGTGGCGTCAACCGTGGCAAGCACCCACCACCAAACAGCCTATGAATTCCTCCTCACTGGTTGCCCTGCTTTGGGGTTGTGGTTTTCTCGCAACATTATGAAAAGGGCAGAATCTGATGCGTCCCAAACGGGGCGTGTTCGTTGCTCTTCCTGTTCCAAAGAGGCAACAAACGTCTGCCCGGCAACCCCCGAGACCAAGTTGGAGCTCTCGTCCTCGACAGGATGATCACACAACAGCTAGAAAAGCTTGATCCACAAGCCCGCCAGTGCTTCTACGCTTTGCACAACAAACACGGAAGCGAGTACCCTCTACCCGTCGGCATCGCCAAGACCAACGCGCTGCCCCTAGGCCACCGCTCGCTTGAGGCTGGCATATTCCTCGAGGCGTCCCGGATCAGCCACTCCTGCAAAAACAATGCGGAGAACACATGGAATACTACTATCAACAAGATCACCATTCAAGTCATCCGGGAGATCCAGCCTGGAGAGGAAATCACCATCTCGTATGTCGACAGTTTTAAGAGCTACAATGAGAGGTGAAAGCACCTGTACGCCGCCTTCGGCTTTTATTGTACCTGTGAGCGATGCTCCGCGGCGCCAGCCGAGCGCACACAAAGCAATGCGCGGCTTGAGCGCCTGATCTCGTTAGAGGAGGACATTGGCGACGGCATGGGTATCGTGAGTACTCCCCCGGGGTGCCTGCGCAAGACGCGAGACATGCTGCGTCTGCTCCGGGAGGAGGGAATGGGCGGGTCGACGATACCGAGAGTTTATTATGACGCTTTCCAGGTTGCTATTGCGAACGGGGATCAGGCCAGGGCTCAGGTCTTTGCGAAACGGTGGTACGAAAGCAGGGTGGTTGTGGAGGGGGAGGATAGTGAAGATGCGGTGAGGGACAAAGGGCTCATTGACAGACCGTCGAGTCATCGGCTGTATGGGACGACGATGAAATGGAAACAGGCTGTGTTTCGGGTTCCTTCTGGGCTAAACGAGGAGGCGTTTGAGAACTGGTTGTGGAGGGAGAAGGGGGCTGCTTAAGAAAGAATCGATACCGGGAAGCTGTACCCTTTGCAGGTCAAGTCCAGTTATCATAAATCTGCGTCCAGATCCTTCAACCACAGGCCGGACTTTGTCTTCCCAGCCAAATCATCCCCCTCAGTTTGCTTCCTGACCGCCAGCCGCTGATCGGTCAACTAAGCTGCCTCCGTGGGGAGCTCTATTGGGAGCTCGCTAGACTGCTGTCCCGGACCTGCGCCTAACGCACCGCCCATATCCCGTGCCTTCATCTTCGCCCGCCGATACCGTCGCAGGAATAGGAACATGGCCAGTATCACGATAAGCGCTAAAGTGATGCCTACTGCGATACCCACGGTCTCACCGCTGGTAAGACCCGACGACTCGGACCCGCCCGTGTCCGCCGGAGGCACGGGAAATAGGCCAGTCTGGGTTGACATGGGGGCTAGAAGATAGGCTACTAGGGGAAGATGACGACGGGTTGGAGGGAGAAGAAGAAGAAGAAACGGTCGGCTCCGCTAGAATAGACAAGTCGGACGCCCCCCATCGAATCTGAAATGCCGGCACCTTTGAAATGCCAGACCAGGGACGGCCTACCGTAGGCGGCACGAGTGAGACCCCCGCCCAAATGGTGATATTCGCAAGGGAGTGTGGCCAAGCTGTATACCCGCTCGGGACGCAGATGGCCGCCGTCTGCGAAAGGCCGATGACTTCTCCGTCGAGGGTATGGCCTGCGCCGAGGGTCTTTGATGTGGTGTACTTGTAGGGGCAGACGCCGGGGGAGTAGTAGCCCTGTCTGGCCCAGACCCTTTCGTAGTTTGGCGGCTCGCAGTGCGTGTCAACGGGGGTGTTTTCGACCGGGATTTTGGAGGGGAATTGAACTGCCGGTATTCCTGCACAGTCGGCCGGTTAGGCCCATGTTGTTGTTAGCGCCTGGACCTCGGCCCATGATGAGGGGGACTCGGGATTGCTGAGTGTGATGGTGGTTGTCATGATGGAGAAGAAGCTAAGTCTGATATGCAGAGGAAAGTCGTGACGCGCTGGGAAGACGTGTCACGGTGTGCGAGTGTCGTCATATGGGTACATTTGCACTTTATCGCAGACGGGTCTCAGCCGAACGGGGGATCTGAACAGATATTAATTGAGCGGAAATTAAGGGGCTGGTCATGAAAGAACGATGATGCAAACAACACTGTGTTACCGTGTGGTTTGGCCTGAAGAAAAGTACTCCATTTGGCCAGAGCGTCCAATATGGTGGAATGTAGCCCATGCTCATGGCATATAACCTCCATCCTGGGCTTCGGATCGGCCAACTCGACGTTCAAATCAAGGAGTATTTTCCTCTCTGCACACAGAATGTCACATGGTATCTTGAAGCTGTAAACGAAGACTTCGTACTATTCCATTTAAGGGGAAGTTTCCCCTGGGGCCGAGCTATCAACAACAGTTAATCCCTGTGATAATGGTGCTAGTAACCTATATACCTAGATGGGGTATGATCTTGCTCAAACTTGAAGCATTATCAATCGTATTGTCATAAGCATCCTTGAGCTTCGTCCCAAATACCAACATTGAACTGCCAATACCTTCAGCAACGTAATCCGTCAATTTTGAACCTCTTTCTCTCCGCCCACAACATCTTTTAATACCCAGCGGACAATCCATCCAACACTTATCCCTTTACGGCTTGCTTTCAAGTTCAATCAGAAACCGAGCGTCGTTCATCAACTCTGGGATGTCTGCCTCCAACTTTGTGGCGAGCTCTTTGTTATCGCTTGTGATAATATACGGATTGTACAACAGGAACTGGACAAAAGGCCATCGAATCCCTTCATGTTGATGGGCGGCTTTTGATACATTTTTGAGCTGGTGACTTTGCGGACGACGGGTACCAAATGCTAACTTCGCTGCAATAGCGAAGTTCTTGAAGAATCGGTCGAGCTGGTGACGATATCTTCTAGCCGTTGAGCTGCTAATGCCTTGACAATAAAAACGTACTCGGACATCGTAGAATGTTTGGCGGTTAAAATCCTCCAGCGTGCCAATGGCAATGCTACGCAGAGGATCGATGTCAAAATTATCCGCAAATTGGTAGACTGTGGCGTAGAACTTGTAAGCTTTGAGAAACTTGCCGTCGTCGTTGTTGAGAAATGTCTTGATCTCGTTGGCTGGGGACTGGTCAGCACTGTTCGCGTTGTTGAATTGGAAGAAAGGCGGAATCTTTATCTTTGCCACTCACTTTCGCCGGAGTAAATGTACTTCAGTACTAACTCGACGACGTCCGGACTGTATGCCGGCGTAGGGTAACTCAACGAAGGGCAGCCTTCGTGAGTAGCATCCTGAGTGTCTAGATTGTCAGCATGCATCTTCTTGGGGTACGGTTGTAATAGATCAACTCTAATACTACCTCGGCTGTCAACTTGCGCTTCAATACCGGCGAGCGCAGCGCAAGGATCGTGCGATGAAGGCTCCAGGTTTTGTCGCCGCACTTGATTGTACAGTCAGACATATGTCCGGAATCGAAAAGCCTGACAGAAAGGTCAGAAAGCTGGATAAAATACTGGGAGAGAATCCTGAGAACAAAATGAAGATGGTGGCTCACTCGGTCGCATCAAATGTCTAGGCCTTTTGGCCTGCCATGTTTCGGCCGAAAGAAGATGACAAGACGGGGGGGCACAGAAGAATCCGAAGACTGAAGAGTTAAGCAGGTGCAATATACAGATTCAAATGGAATTTAGCGAAACGGTTGCAAATGGAATCAAATTTCAAGCTTGTGCTCTTTCTCTTCAGAGTATTGAAATAGACAGGTTGTGCCATCACGGGGTGGACTGGTGGTATTTCCGACATCAAACGGCAAGAACCCGTCGCGATTGTAATCATCACGCTCTCCCTAACCATCAGGGTTCTCTTGATCGTCACGCGTTTGGCATCCCATCATCACGTGCCCAGTCTGAGAGCATGCCCTTATGTAGGCAGTGGCAGAAACTGGATGGTCTATATCTCTCAAACTGGGGAAACGTTGTGCCAAACGTGAGAGTCAGTAAGCCAAATTCACTGCTTGAATTTAGCCATTCGATGTTCCCCTTGGCAAATATGAGTATCTTGGGCGCTGATGCCACCCTTGGCATAGTGCGGGCAAATGTCCCTGGGAAACGGGATGGGACACTACTATAGACGAAAAGCCAATGAAGGCAGAGCACTTCAAGAGAGGTTGGAACCTAGCAAGCGGGTCCGCGTCAAGATTAGGTAGGTAGCGTTGTGTGACAGCATAAGTGGGATAGCGAAATCCCCATCGTTCACCCCCAATCCCAAGCCGGTATATCATATCTTAGACTATAAGAAGCGCCCGTAAACCCAATGGTATCCATCACCCGACCCAAAACACCCAATCATGCGTCGGAAAAAACGCCCTGGCCGCCTATCATCCTTTCTTTACCTAAACCAAGAACAATCAATACTCCCTCACCCGCCCCTTCACCATCCTGTCCTAGTTCACAAAGACCAAGACACCTCCCTCGCATTGTCATACTCGGCAGAAGCACAAAGATTCGGGATCTGAAGCTGCGTAGCACCTAGGATACCAATGGGGCTGCTGCTGGTGGTGACTTGTGTGGCATACGCCTCTTGGAACCAGACGTCGGTGAACTTGGGGAAGCCGGAGAGACCGGACCCGTACATCGGGCGCTCAACGACCCACTCGGCGTCGAGGCGGCCGAGGGCGGCGCCCCCGGAGATGGTGATGGTGTAGGTGTAGCCTTTGCTGATGTTCGAGAGTGTGCTGAGGCGGGTTAGATACCTAGGTACATTCCATACTGGTAGGGCGAGTTCAATGACTTACACCTTGCCGGCCTTGTTGGATGTCGTGCTGATTGTGACTTCGAACCAGTCGCCAGGAGCCACTGGGAGAGAGCTGATGGTGTAAGCGCCGCTTGGAAGCCACTGCCACCAAGCCTCGTTTCTGGAGTAGCCGCATGTTAGTGCCCATGTCGTCGAAGAGTGGGAATGCCCGTCATCACACATCCATACCTTACAGAAGCTGACGAGTTGTCAAACTTGCAGACCGTGCCCGACTGGAGCACGGCGCCTCCCCAAGTGTCGCCATCAATGCCCGCCCACTGGGCTGCGGCCTGAGGGTACGTCTGGCCGGTCCGCTTGGTGCAGGTGGGATGCTGGAAGACGGCGTGGATGAGCTTGATCTGGTTGCTTGATGTCGTATGTTTAACGGAACCGCACCAGTTGGCGCTGCCAGAGGGAGGGTTTTTGGGTGTTATCCCCCGGGCGGCCAACCCACTGTCGGGCTGGCTGTTCTTCTTCTCAAGCCCGAGCTTCTTGCCCGGGCTGGCCTCCTTTCCGGGGGGGATCTTGGCGAACTTGATCTCGTTTTGAGGGATCTTCTTCCCCTTGAAGGTGGCCTCGACGGTGAAGGTGAACTCTTCTGAATCTTTGTTTTTATTTGAATTTCCCTGCGCCACCGCCTGCGTGGCTAGGCAGGCGGAGAGCAACAAAGCTGTGAACAATTTCATGATGACGACGGTGTCGGGGGGAACTTGGTTGAAAATGCTGTGTCAGGGACCGCCTCCTTTTCTATTTTCGTTCTGGTACCAGCGGGCTCCCTTTTGCGACCCGAGAGCTTGGATTCAGCGAGTGGGTGGGTTACATTCGCCCAAGCTAAAGTGAACAATGGTTCTGTAAGGGGAATGACAGGGCTTGTATTGGCCAAGCACAGCGGGGGGGCTTTTCCAGCGGAGCTAGCTGGTTGGGCAACGGGGACCTCGATGAGAGGAGTGGCAATTAGCGGTTCATCAGCCGCACGGTGTCCGAATTGCGACGTGGTATTTCCGCGCATCTCCAATCTCAGGCTCTCTTGGCTGCAATGCAACCCGCTGCAGCTACTCTGGTCGACCCGACCGGGTGGATTTGTGAGACAGAAATCACCACTGCACCAAAGTGACAAACGCGATGCTCTTCGTCCAGTTCCTTGTCTCAGACATCATCAGCATGCGGGCATGATTTGGAGCCTGACTGGAGTGGCGAATGCGGCTGCCAATATTGATGCCAGGGGGTGGCATGTGCTAATTTCCACATGATCGGACCAACAGGAACGTCAGGGCTTGGTGCGGGCCGACGCTCAGGCAGATCTGCAACATCAACCAATGAGCTGCAGCGTCGCATTGCCGTGATGGTGGCGCCTCCATCAGAAAAGGGGCCGCTTCAGCTGTGGCCGGCTGGTAACACCGGAACTGCCAACTCAAGCCTCCTCGCATTGCGCTAACTTCCCCTAATGGTGTTGACTTCCCTTCCCCCTAAAGTTATATAAAACCTAGTTTACATCTCTAACCAAGTCTCTATTCTTCAACTCTTGGGTGATAGGTTCCAAACTGAGGCTGGCGGTTCTAATCGGCCTGGTGGCATTGTGGTTCTGATGATGCGCTGTCTTTAGGGGTAACTCGTCGCTGTGGGCTTCCGGGGCGTGGATGCAGATATTGCAGGGGGAGTTATGCCAAATTAATGGTGAGACTTGGGCCTATTAGATGAGAAGAGGATACATGCGCTTGACATGGCAACTAGAAAACAGGGTAAGCTGGTTTCTCATTGCTCGCTTGCGAGACATCCTGATGTTCGACAGCTAGCAAAAAGCAGCCTTGACGGGAGCGCTCCATGCCAGAACCAGCTGCCGGCTCCAGTAGCACTCGCCTCTCTCGTTCCAGTATTCCCAAGACCTATATCCGCCATGTCATCATCGAGCCAACCTTGAGAGTTTCTCCCCGATATCACAACCTCTTGCCAGCGTTTCCCCCACCGTCTTCTCGCTGGCCGCCGTCAGCTTCAGTTCTCGCCGACATGTTCCTATTGTCACACCCAACATCTCCCAAACCTGTGACCAAACACGTCCCCTAACACGCATATCAACAACCAGCCTGATCAACAAACAGTCCCCAGTATCAGCCCCTCCAGCACCATGAGCGACACAGCTACCACCCCATGCACCAGCTGTCCTCACGGTCCTGCCCCCCTCTCAATCAAAACCAGCACATCCCTCATCAAATCCGGGATTCTCTCCGCCAGGCCCTCCACAATCTCTCGATTTTGACCCGTAACCAGGTACGGTGCGTATAGCATCAGCTGCACAAAGGTCAGCGGATGCCCATGTACCTATGTGCCTCTGAGGAGCCTAGGACGTGGCATGGGGTGTCGCTGGCGAGGGTCGTGGTCGTAGCGTAGGCGATTTGCGCTCCGGTGAAGAACCCTAGGTTGAAGAGCTTGGATTTGATGTCTTGGATTGGTTGGGTGTTGTTGTTGAAGCCTCGGGAGAAGTAACGGGTTCGTATTTGGGGGGCGAGTTGGGCGTTGTGCGTCTCGAGAGCACGGATGCAGTGTGTTCGGAACGTTGGGATGTCGAGGTGCTGGGCTATTTTGTAGGGTGAGACCTTGGTGGTGTGGACCAACGAACTCATCATTATCACCAGGGTTGGAACCTGCGGGTGAGGTGCTGGAACTCGGATCGGTTTTGATGGTGAGAGACTGCTGTCTGAACGCAAAATGAAAGCCCGTGACTCAGGCTCGAGAGGACAAAGAATTGGGTGAATGCTATATATCATGGCAAAGCAATTGGTTGACAAAGACGTTTCTCTGGGAGACATCGTAAAAAAAATCGATTGATGAAAAACAATGTCCCACCTCTCTAGATACCATGGTGACCGCAAAACCTTTGCTGGACTTTGCCATCTGCCTCCATATCAACATCCAACATTTGTACTTCTGAATCTAACAACCCAAAGCCTAACAAGCACTTGACAAGGACCGGCAGCATTCTCTCCATATCCCGCGCAATCTCACCGTTCTCACCCATGAAGAGGTACGGATTATACAGCAAAAACTGTACAAATGGCCATCGAATTCCCTCATGGCTATGTGCTTCCCTAGCCCCCCCTCTCAAACCACCGGTACCAGGCGGATGTATTCTGTACGCCTCCACGGCGGAGGTCATGAACTCCAGCCGATTCAACTCGGCATTGTAGCCCTCGATGTTGGGGACTTGAGTCTAAGAGCCGGGGGGGCCGATTCGGCGGTGGTAGAGCCGTTGCATTGACGGTGTGATTGAGCTGTTGAAGTCTTCGAGGGCTCGGATCGCGTCGGTGCACAGGGTGTCGATCTTGAAGTGCTCGGCTTGTTTGTAGATGGTGACATAGAAGTTGTATATGCGGTTGTTCCGCGGGGCGATGAGACGCGCCATGTGAGTTGCTGAGAGAGTGGAGTGGTTAGCGTTTTCTGGATGTCTTTGAGAGTAGGGTGAGGGGATGATGGTAGGGAGGGTTGGGATGAGAAGAGGTAGGGGACGCCAGAGATGACAAAGAGTGAATGATACTGGAGATGCTGCCTGGAGCGAAGAGCTCGGAGGCTTCAAGAGGGAGCCGGCGCGGAGGATGTGGGATGAGGGAATGGACATTGACGCCTTGTGTTGCGACTTACTACCGCTTGTATAAATATAGCGCACAACAGGCCGAGAATAATCCCGTCGATCCCATCGGGATCGTAGACGAGCACTCCGCCTGGCTGCATTCGCAAGAGGTCAGCTACTGCTCCGCGCATCCGTGAGGCGATCAAGAACGGAAACTAACAGCAGGATTCGCGGCGAAAATGTCCTTAAAGTACCGCGAGCGAAGAGCTAGAACGCCTCGGTGGAGCCGCCAAACCTGGTCAGCACATCTGACCTCGCAGTCGTGGTACAAGCCCGACTCAAAGAGGCTGAGAAAACGCAGATATAAGAAATGAAAAGCAAAGACAACCAAATTACACCACTCACTCGTTCATGTTTCTCGCAGCTGCGTCCATCTCGGGCAGGTAGCAGTTGAGCTGAGAACTAAACTCGAGAAGTATGTCGGCCTCAGCGAAGGAGATCCTGCCCTTTGCCGGAGCAAAGGAGCAGGCAAGGCGAGAACCGATGTCGGAAAATATGTCGCTCGCAGGAAGGAAGTGTTGCCTCGGGCGGAAATACTAGGCGAGGCGGTCGGAGCGGGAGAACTGAAGTCGGGAAAGGTGTGGCTTGCGCCGAACGAGGCTCTGCTGCTGGCTGGAGGTGCTGGTCGGGACGGCCGTAGCAAGGGAGCAGGTGAGCAACGAACCGAAGTCGGAAAATATGTCGCTCGCAGAAGTTCTGCAGTTGGCCTGGATTGAGGTCGGAGTGCAAAGTTACATGTGGGTAACATGCAACAAGCAGCAGGAAGACGCCGCCGAAGGCATGCCTGATATCGAGGAGATGGTGAAAGGAAAAGTTGCAGGTGTGATTGTGTCACCTCCAAGTTTAGCGACCATGCTGTGAAAGTTCAAGTCCGATTGAGGGTGCCAGCTGTGCGGGTGCCCCGCTTTACCCCTAAGCCAGACGCGTAAATATAAACAAAGAGGCTTTCGGATGAAAGGTAGGATAAGTGCTGCGATAGCTCGCAGCGCGCGTTGGAAACAAAAAAACATCAGGCTCAATTCCAGGCGGGGTGTTGTTGAAATTCTCAGCGCGTTCTTCTACGGCTGCTAACGCCTCTCTTTCCCCGACCAACAATTTGGGCAGCCCCCGACTGCCTTCAAGATCTTCCCCCCACCCATCCGCGCTCATGGCACCTGATCGCCAACTTCATCGACTGATCAAGATGAGCGATTTTAGCAATGCCCACGACCACACCGTGACGTGCAGTCGGCGAGGATGCTCGATTCGAAGACACTACGGCGAAACATGACATGTCAGCACAAGAAGTCTCAGACTTTTCTCGGCGGGTCGGAGAGCGGGACTCACTCAATGAGATCTGCAGCTTTTTGACGGGCAGGCGCAGCTGGCGATGGTAAAGGCGAGGACGCTTCTTGGGGCACTTCGTTTGGCGCGCTCGCGGTGGCGGTGGTGACGGTCTCAGCTGTAGTCATAGCCGTCGAATTAGCGCCGGGATTGCCCGTCGCGGGGTTGTTCATTGCGGCGACGGGAACAGATGTCGATATCGCGGAGGAAGCGTGAGGAGATCTGATCCCAGCACTCGGAGTTCTAGGGCCGGCTCGGTGGGCGTGGACGGCGGCAAAGAGAGGAAGGAATTGAGGGGCCAGAGAACGAGGCCGTTTCGTCACGTAACGCAACCGAGGGAAGAGGCGGTGAAATTTCGGGAAAGTCCCGGTCTGAGGGCATCAGATTTCGGGCTATGGATAACAAGCTCTGGGTCGTGAGCTCCAGCAGTGCGGTGGAAGGCGGCGTTGCGCCGGCCGAACGTGGTGTCATCAGTTGGAAGAGGGAAGGACGGAAGCACGTGGTTTAGCTGGGCCCAGGCAGGCGGGCCTGACGGCGGTGCCTTCCCCCAAAGACAAATGGGACGGCCCGCAGAGAGTGTTGTCGAATCAGAATAGGGACCAAAGCTTAAGCAAACAAACGCGCACACGCAATCTCATGCCTCAATGCACGCCTCAGCATCACCCCGCAAACGCGACGCCGGAAGCGTAATGTTGCGAGACGCTGGGAGTAGCAGAAGGACGAAGAGGTAGACAGAATAATTGAGGAGGAAAGGGTAGGAAATGGGAAAGGGAGGAAGGTCTGGCTTTTGTACTCATCCTGTCGAGAAAATGACAAGTGATAGGGGGCTGGGTCATGTGTCGGCTAATGCAGCCACCCGTGCAAACGGGGAGTCCAAGGGAATTTCCACTATGTTTGTCCATTTGATTCACCAGATGAAAGAGCTGAGGGCCCAAGAGTGATTCATTGACTGATGCAAATGCCTATCCCATCCAACCTCAAGAGTCGGTGGTCCAAGAGCGGTTCATTGACCATACAAATGGCTAGGTATTCCAGCCTCAATATTCCCATGACCCCGGGCCGCCGCCCAGGATTCTCAGGCTCGCCATCTAAACCTCGTTTGGATATTTCTTGCTCGAGCATTTGTGGCAGTAATCGCCATCGTACCAAAGGTTGACGATCTGCTCGCTCTTCTCGCCGCCATACCAAGGGTTCCTGCTGCACATTCTGCATGTCCGTCGTGTGAACCGCAGCTGAGGTCGGACACTGGAGCCCAAGGCAGCTATGATAGCGGTGAGAAGGGCCGGAGCCTGCTCCAATTTGGTCAGGAACTCTTTGTCCTCTGCGACCGCGAATCTGGTGAATCGGAAGTGATTGATGAATGGTCTCCGAATGCTGGCTGGTCCGATTTCAGGGATGTCGAATGCCTCCTTTGCTATCTCGGCGAAAGCAGCTTTGAACTCCGAGTTTTGAGTGAACATGTGAACCTGCTGGGTGTTTGCTAACCAAGCCTTCTGCTTCACGCGCGCTTGCTTCCGGTCGAAGAGCGTCAGTCTGTCAACGACTTCCTGGCAAAGAGTAGGGAGTTGGAGGAAGCTGGCGATATTGAAGAGCTTTACGGACATGGTGAATGCTAGGAGAGTCGAATCCAATGCCAAAGGATCGAAGACGTGTGCGATATGGTCCACTACTTCCACGTTAGCAGCGACTCAAAGTTCGCAAGGGGATAATCACTCACAGTTCTCAGAGTAAATGAAGCGCAGCGCATGTCCCACGTATTCTGGATCTTGCTCCTCAAGCACAAGCTCGCCCGTCTCCGCCTCCTGTGTTTCAGAGTCGGTTAGCGAGGTTCCTGATCAAGAGTTCAAGCAAAGTTGGTCGCACCTTGAACTTTCCTGTGAAAGCGGCCCTGAAAAACTCAGAGCGCGGGCACAGAATGATCTTATGCAACTTCCAGACGCGATCGCCGCACTAGATTGTGCAGTCTGACAGGAAGTCGGAGTCGAAGGAGCTGGCAGCCGGAGGTCAGCCAAGATGCTTGCGCCGGCGAAGTAGGGCCAACTCACTCGCTCAAATCCATTTTTTTCTTCCGGGTGGGAAAGATCCCACCAGTCTTGGTAACGCTCATGTCGGCAGTTGGCACACTCATCGCGGCGGTTGCGGAGTGTTGCCGGTGCTGATTAGGTATGGCGTTGATGGTTCCCGAGTTACGAGGTGGCGCTGCGAAAAATAAACGGTTGTTGTTTTATGGTGGAGGGGTTGGAGGAAGGAAAGAAACGCGGCGCAGCGCGCGCGGCATGGTGGGTGTGGGGTGTTGAAGTCCCGGGCTCTCTCGGAGCCTCAGGTTTCTATCGGAGGCAGGAGCGAGCCAAGCCTAGACCACTCCTCGCAATTCGCAGACTGGAAGTTGGGCGGCGCGAGAATGCGAAATGCAGTTCACGCAGCGTGTCGGCGAAGAAACAAGGCGCAGCGCTGAGGCGGGATGTGATTTTGCTGGCAGCCTCGTTGGTCGGCGGTGCGCGTCAACAGTGCGTTGTTCACCCTCCCAAATAAAGCTTCAGACGAAGGCGCCAAAGACGGCGGCTCGAACACACCAGCAAAGGCCAACCCGAGCCGAGCTTCCAGGAGTCAAGGTTGTACGGCGTAGGCAAATCAAGCACGCGCTGCTGATAGCAGCCTCGACACAGTTCCACAAGAGGGAGACGGGCCTCATATCTGCCAAGTTTCCCCAGCTCCTCTCAAACCACGTCTGCTACACCCAATCTCCCCTTGAGTCTATCCCAAGGCCACGTTCATCAGCAGATGCAGACTGGTCCTCCATCCAACTGTCCGCAACAGCGATGCCATCATCGCGCTTTCTTTGCATCCTCTGTGCCAATGCGGTGGGACATCCACGAGGGAGCCAGCATGCGGTTGGATGGTGAAGTGAATTTTTTTTTTCAGATTTCTAAATTCCTCAAGTCCTGGCTCTCGAGCGTCTGAATTGTTGGGCAGACACAGCTGTGGATGATAGACAACCCATAGAACATTCTGGGCACTGAAGTTGGGAACAGTTGGTCAGGAAATGCTGCATTCGGTATCATGGAGGCACCATGCAATAAAAATGGTCGCAACAACCAAGAGGTCGTACTCTCTATGGGCTACCTATCTCTCCCAGAATACTAACTGCCTGCCAAGTCCGTCCATCACCAGTGAATTTCAGCGAGCCCAGCCATCAGAGTCAGCTACAAGTTGTCCGGTACATACAGAAATTTCGGAAGCTTCTTCAGGTCGTCTTCACCGACGCCCCCGAGAGCTGTGATGTCTCCGCGTTCATCCGACCAGCATTTGTAGCACTTTTTCCCAACCATCCAGAGATTCACTTCCTGGTTGATATCATCAAACAGGGGGTCCTTTTTACAAATCTGACATTCTTGGTTAATTGTGCGACGATGCTTCTCGTACAGTTGCTCAGCATCGCAATGGGAATCTTCGCCGCGATCAACACGCGCAAGCTGCCAGAGAATATCGGCCAATAATCCGGGAATGGCTTGCAATTCCTGCAGGAAGTCCTCCTCCCCAATAACATTAAATCTCGTCAGGGTGAAGAAATGTATGAACGGATGACGGATGCTTCCTTTGATCGAGGGATCCTTACTCTCGGGAATGGAGTATGCGATCTTCGCGTACTTGGTGAACTGGACGGCGAGACATTCAGGAGGGCCCAAGCCAAAGGAAGCAAGACTGTCTTGGATATGCTGTGCTTTCAATTTCATGATGTGGTGCAGCTCAGTCTGAGCTTCGTTGCAGAGGCTGGCAACGCGGAGGAAATCCCCCAGCTGGTAAAGCGCCACGCAGATCCGGACGGCATCGAGCTTTGTGTCCATGAAGTCGTAGTCCCGGAGAGATGTAATATGGTTCACTGGAAGTTCCGAGTCAGAAAATAGCAACATTAAGGCTGAGACGGTCATCGTTTGGACTTATGGTTACCCGAGTAGATGAAGCGCAATGCATTGTCGACATGCTCGGGGTTCTGCTCTCTGAGCACCACTTCTCCCGTTTCGACTTCCTATTGTCATTACGGGTTAGAGAGATCCATCATCGGCGTGTTTGTGCCTCAAATCTGGAGATGTACCTCTGATTCGAAAATTCTGCAGGGATGAAGGAGTCAGCGTTGGTAACAGGGAGCAAGGAGGTCTGATGAGGGCCGGCGAGAGAGGCAGAACACACCCGCTGGAATCCGTGATCGTTTTGACGGGACTCTTCCCGCCAGCAGCGGCGGAACTCATCGTGAGGTCTGAGTGGGTGTTATTCGGAAAGCCGATCGCGCCTTGGGCCCCGAACTTTGGGGCAACAGGCGGCGGAGGTGTTGTTTGAGGAAGAAGGGAAACGAAAAGTGTGCGCGACTCGAAAACTTGTGGGTTTGGCAACGAGAAAGAAGGAGCGGCAGGCCTGAACTTCCTCAGACAATGAAGTTGCTGGAGTGGTGGCTCCAGACAATGGAATTGCTCGATTGATGGTGGGCGGTCTGGAAAGGCAGCGGGCAAAAGAAAGAATCCCACTGCTCGGTGCGGAAACGCGTCAAAGAAGCGCCCGCAAAATAGACTTGTGTTGGAAGAACAAGACCCAGTTTCGCGGCAGGCTCGCTCGCATCGTAAAAGGTCTTGATCGCTGCGCTATTTGATGTGCTAGGAATAATTCAAGCTGGAAAATGCAGGAACGCCTCTCGAGTGATTGATGCAGCGCATCAGCCGCCTGGGGGGACTGTTGCAGTGTCCTTTTGGCTGGAGCCTCCGCAAAACCCGACCCAAGACCCCGCGACGAACCCTGCGCCGAGCCCCGCAACGCAGTCGACAGGTTGGCACTCGGGGAGCGCGAGCATTAGAGCCCGTGATCTCAAGCAACGCAAGGCCGCTCTCCGGTGGTTACTACCTCGCAGGCATGACGACGCGCTAGGGACTGCTGGTTTCGAGAGACGTGGGAAGATGCGAACCGAAGTGCTCGCCACAGCAAGCGTCTGCCGCAGGCCAGGCCGCCATGAGTTCGTCCGTTTTTCCCCGCTTAAACAGCGCTACCGTAGAAGGGCTGAAGACCCCCTCATAGGTGAGTTTCACGCCTGCGGTGCAGAGAACCTGGGAATGGCGTCCCAGACAAGCAGCAGGTAGCTTACAAGAGGGAGGAACCAATACTTCCAGGTTCAATGAAATGAAGCTGTCATACTATGTGCGAGCTACCTATGCTACTCTGTCTGCTGAAATCTAGTTGCGGGCATGACGGGAACACCTTGCTAAGAACCTATCCCATGTTGTCCTCCGCATCCCACTCAAACCAAGCTTCCGAATGCAGCTTCGCCCGCCACCAGTTGCCATTATCTGGGAAGCAGTATCAGTTCTCCCTACCCCCCATGCAAGCACTGGTAGCATTGGTGGGACACAATCCAGAAGTTCACCCCGTGGTCCGCCGGGTCGCTTGTCTCCATGGGCCCCAAGACATTACGGGCGCAGTTGTGACAAATGTCCCGGGCCCACTAGTCACCACGGTTCTTGCTGGTCCCATCGTTTACTCTACTCAGACAGAGAATATCGATAAGTAACTCTGGGAGCTCTTGTTGAAGGGCCGATAACAGCACGCGGTCAACACCCGTGTTATATCTTGTAAAGAAGAAAAAAATCGGAGAATGGGTTTCGGATGGCTTGGTCTGGGATGGCGTACGCCATCCTGGCCGACTCGACAAAGGCGTTGATGAAGTCTTGGTCCGGTAACCAACGTGTGTTGCGGATGTAATTGACCTCGCACGACTGGGGCTTCTTGACATTTACATTCCAAATACGCGGCCCTATGGCGTGAATGACATCTTCCATCAGCTCATGGTGGTGTTCCTCCAAGTGGGTCAGTAACTCTGTCAGCGTCGAGCCCTTGATGTGCAATCGCGTGAACCGGAGAAACTCGACGAATGATCTCCGGATGCCAACGGGATCCCGATTTATCTTGGCGAGACCATCGTTTGGATGTTCGTGTCTGCTGATCAATGATGGCAGGGTGTATGCGATCTTCGCGGCTACAGTGAAGTTTCCCACGAAACTTGGTCCAGGTATCCAGATCGATCGATACCGCAACTAAATTGCTATGGCCTTCTTGATGTTGTACTCGCGGAAGGCGTATATCTTGTCTCGGCACAGGTGATCCATTGGAAGAAAATCGGCAAGCTTGAAGAGTGAGACAAAAGTCATGTAGGCGCGAAGATTGGGGTCGGCTCCAGGATCGATTGTCTCTGTAACGTGGTCCACTACCTTTTAATTAGTCCAGGGTCAGATCTAGGGAGAGGGTGTATGCGTGGATTGGAAGGTGAGTAGGGCCGTAATGAGGCTGAATTTGAACTCTTACAGGATCCGTAGTACATGTACTGCAATGCTTGTCCAACACGGACAGGGTCTTGCTCGTACAAAATGACCTCGTTGGTCTGGGCCTCAACAAATCCGCCCCTAAATACAACCTGGAAGAAAGGCGACTGAGAGCCAACGATGGATTTGTGTACTCTCCAGCTGTCGCCCCCGCATGTGATGGTGCAGTCAGGGGGTATGCGGGACTTGAAGAGTCTGTGAAAAACATGTGTCAGTCGATAGGCAGCTAGCTGAAGTTGAGGACGGCAGACTTACCCCATGAAGTTAGCATTGCCGTTTGACGGCGTAGCAATAGCCATCGGCGTAACCCTAGCACCCGGCGAAGCCATAGCAGTGACTGCAGTTGTCGGCTTCTGGATGATGGGTAGCGAGCGACTGTTCCCATTCAGAGCCGAGGGTGAGACTTTTGAGAACTTGATGAGGGGAAAAGTGAGAAAAAGTCTGTCGTGGCTGGATTTGAAAGATCATGAAGAAAATTCCGCACAGGTATCCACGTCCCGCGCCGATGCCGAGACGGGGAAGGTCCCACAGTACAGGAGCGCCAACAATACATCAGATCGCGGTCTCACAGTGCACTTGAAAGTGCAGTGAAGATCCCTCAGAATGGCCAGCGCCAGAAACAGCAATGTTCCAGTGTTGACAGCCCCTTGACGCACGGACCATGTGCCCCTTTCCTTTGGGGAGCTTTCAAATGTAAATAGCCTCATGGGCCTGACGATAGATCTCCTAATACTGAAGGGTTCAATTTGATCCTTTTTCGGACCTAATCCACCCAATCTCAACGATTTCTTCTTGATCCCAGGCTAGTAGTACTAATTTGCAACACAGAACCCACCAGGTCCCTGTGGTGTGGGCTTGTCTCCCGAAAGAGGGCTGGCATTCAGGAAACCAAACTAACCATATTTCCAAAACGAACAGCCTCCAACGCGATATCTCACACACAATACAGAAAGCAAATCCAAAAGTGACAGTCAACCCTCGCTCCTCAAAAGAACAGAACGAGCGAGCGCGATTCGAACTCAAAGACTATTCCGCGGAGACCTGACCTTCTTCACCCCCCAGAATGCAAAGGGGTCGTTCCTCTCCGGCTCTGTCCCCAGCTCCGACATCAAAAAGACGCCCGGCTCTTCGACGATACAGGTCTCAGGCTCCGGCTCCTGGACGATCATGCGCCTCGCACTGCCCCCGAAGAAGTCATCCAGCTCCTTCGGCGTCATCGGCGTGAGCTCCGGCTCGCAGATCAGCTCTGGAGAACTTCCGCAGCGGTAATCGTCTACTAGTGTCAACTTTGGTTCCAGATCGGTCGCAATCGGAACGGGAATACCATCCTTGCCTTTGGACTTCTTGAACTTCTTGACTTTCTTGGTGGTGGGGACCGCCCACTCATCTTCGGACTCTGAGTTGGGGATGGGGCGTGGCTCAGGCTCAAGCTCGGGCTCGGGCTCGGGCTCAGGCAGGAGTTTAGGCTCAGGTGCGGGCTCGGCACGCTTTTTCTTCTTGTCTTTCTTGCCTTTCTTGGCTACCCGGGCGGCCCAAATGTCGTCGTCTTCGACGGCTTTGGCCTCCAGGTCGGGAATGGGCTCCGGTGTTAGCTCGGATTCAGGCACTGGCTCCGGTTCGGGCTCGGGCTGAGGCGCAAGATCGGGTTCGGCACGCTTCACCGTTTTGACTTTCTTGCTCTTCTTCGTACTCGAGGGAATCCCCCACCCATCTTCGTACTCGGCGGGCTCAGGTTCGCGCTCGGGTTTCGGCTCTCCAATCTCGACTTGGTCTTCTGCTTCGACGTTAGACGCGGTATCAGCGGGGAAGGGAGGGCCCTCACTCTTCTCCACGTCCTGTCCCATCGGCGGGTCCCGGGGGCTTGTGTCATTAGTGGCATGTTCTTTGGCTGCTTCGGCTTCGGGCGCCGGACATTCCAAGTCGGGCGGTGGGACCGTTCCAGGGTCAAGGGAAGACTCTTCAATGGGCAACGACTCTTCGCAAATGACGGACTCGTGAACGGGCTGGGGCTCGGCGTCGGGAGGAGGTTGCTCGGACGGATCGTGGCTAGGGAGAGCGGGCACTGCCGGCGGAGAATTCTCCACGCTCTCTTTGATTTGCGCCGAGATGATGGCAGCCTCTTTCTCCTTCAATGCCTTGACCATGTCCTGGTAAACCTCCACGGCGCCAAGCAACACAAGCTTCGAGAATGGTATCTCCCCCTCGAGCCCCATTAGCAAGGTAACCTCGAGCAGCTTGTCTGGGTTCTCAAAGGCTTCCTTGACCTTGGCCTTGACGAGATCCTTGAACCATGCATCATCCGCGTGTGGCACATGTTTTACTGGGTTGGCTTTGTTGGCAATGCCGAGAACGTCAAAGACATGGAATCTACCTTGCAGAGCCGAGATCTCGTTTTTCGCCAAGCCCTCGAGACCATCGAGACCGTACCTCTTCGAGAGGAAGTAGACTTCGAAGGCCATCTTGAGCTGGGTGCGGCGTGTAGGAAGCGGGGTCTGGTTCTCGTAATTGCCGGTATATAGATACTGGACGAAGACATGTCCTGCCCGAACGCTGAACTTTTTCAAAACAGCTCGATGGTCGTCGCAGCTGAGGAGGGTAAGCCTCCGATGTTTGGCCAAAAATGATTGGTGGACAACGAGAGGAGGGCCGGTCTCGAACTCGAGGGAGACGACGGGTCCGGCAAATGGGCTGTGTTGCAGCATTGTTAGTGTACCTCGAAGATCGATCAGGACGATGAAGAAGGCACCAATGCTCTTACGAGATGGTTTCACGGCTGCTCATGAAGTAGGTGCTCCAGTCATCCACCTGGCACTCCTCGACGATGGGGGTAGCAGAGGCGACGTTGGGGCCCTCCTCCAGGGAATGATCCGCCGGAATGCATTCGGGGGTGACACCCTCGAGAGGGTCGCCCCAACTTGCTTGTTTCTTCTTCTTAGCAGTCACTGTTGACATTTTCTAGTTAAAATAAGAACAACTTTTTTGGAGCTTGTCGTAAAGGTTGAGTGCTGTGGATTGAAGGCCAAGTAGCAAAACCCAAAGAGCGCTGCGAGACCTTTGTCCCGCAAACGAGACTTGGGGGATGGCTGCATTTGTGCCCGAAAAGCCCAGAACAAACGAGCAAACAAAATGCATCAAATCTGATAGCCCAGTCTGGATGCAACCCAATAATTGCACCTTCGGGATCGGAAAGGACCGACTTGGTTGCCCAACATCTGCTCGGGAAGCTCCGCCGCCCAATGGGCCCAGTTTTGGGGGCGTACAAAACCACACCTGTTGCGACCTGCTGTAGGCCTCTCGGCAGTTCGCAGATGGCCGAGCCCATTACAGCGGTTACCCGCCCTCCATCAGCATGCAAAAGCCTCAGTTTTGGGAGTCGTCCGCCTCACATTTGTTGATGGTGGGGGATTGCTGCCTGTTTGCTTGTAGGCCCCCGATTGTAGCCAAATTGGAGCGCGCAGCAACCCAGTGTCATTCCACCCGGGCGCTCACGCTGCTTCGTTGCCCTCCTGCTTCGCGGGCAGTTGGGTGCAACAATTCACATCTCGTCAGTGCGACCATGACGACACCCGGTCGTCGCGCTCCCGAAGCCCGGGCCGCGCCCCGGCCAAGGCCCACAAGTTCCGACGTATCACTGGCCCAAGCCCGATAATACGGATGCGGCAATGTGGGGCGTGCATCCGGTGGCCAAGATTTGCAATGGCCATCGGAGGCGCCTGCCCAGGAGGAATTAGGGGGGCACGAATACCTGCCGTCCTCATTGGTTGGCATTGCTGTCTTCTTGTCCCCTTGGGAGGTGCCGATGTTAACTGAGGGCATGCATCAGAGCCTGTGTCATTCTGAACCGTCTGGCGGGCTTACACGGTGGTTATTCCCCTCTCTCAATTCACTGCTGAGTACTTGGCTGTGTTGGAGGGATTGCCACAGCCTCTTGACGAGACAAGGCCAATGTTAGAACACCAGAACGATCCTGGCGATGATGGGTTCGGTGTAATTTACGACATAAGTACTCATTGAGTTCTTTGATTTAAAAGCCAAGGGCCTGATTATCAGATCCCAATGGCATCCCAGTGCCGTCTGCATCCCTTCAAGAAACATGGGCCGCAACTCTTTTCTCTAGCTGTACGGTTTCCACAGCGGCTTTATTATTTGTAGAGGGTTTAGCTTCCCAATAGTAAACACAGACTGCAAGCCCAAAAGGAAAATCACAATTGTGCAAATGGCTTATTCAAGCTATTGAGACGCAAGGCATTCAACCAACTGCCGTATTTGTAGACGCAATAATATCTGCAGGTGAGCCATGCGAGAATTTTTGGAGCATCTCAAGAAGATTCATGTGACGTCTCCCCTCCGACCCCTTTTGTCCCAGTGAGCCGCCGGCGTGAAAACTCCGTCCGGGAAAGACATAATACAGCGGAGAAGCATGACCAGCCGGCCTCCTTGGGGAATGGATTTTTCTGCTCTCTGCCCCCACTTACGCGCCTGGGTGTACCTCGGTGAATGGCTTGTTCTGATCTCTGCCCCGACTTACGCATCCAGGTGTGTCCCCTCGGTGAATTGCGTCTTCTGATCTCTGGCCTGACTTACGCACCCGGATGTGTCTCCTCGGTGAATGGCGTCTTCTGCTCTCTGCCTCCGCTTACACACCTGGGTGTTTCTCCTTGGTAAATGGATGTTTTGTGACAAGTCATCGTGCCGATCAGATGCGAGTTACACTACCTACCTATATAATACAAATCAGAAATCACAAGGCCAGACCTGTATTTTCAGCACAGCTTTTAGTAGGCTAGCGTAATTGAGGAAGTCCAGTCGTCACACGCTTCTATTCTCTGCCCACAGTTATACACTTGGGTGTGTCACTTTAGTAAATGGCCTCTTTTACCCTCAGTCACGAAAGGTGCTATATAAGGTAGCTACAATTCCAGATGCAAGAAGGAACCTTTGTAGTCTGACAGTCCTTTTGACAGCTGATTTAGCGGCATTGTGGCTCTGTTACAGCCTTCATCACACCCTCTGCCCCCGTTTCCACACCCGGGTGTGGCAGTCTGGGCTTTGTTCTTCAAGTTGCGAATTCTTTTCAGCAGCCCCTCCGTCCTTCCTTCCATCACTAGCACCAACCAACAGCCTCCTCCCCTCTAGACTCTTGGGGCCCTTTCCCTTCGCTCCAAAACGCACCACTGTTGAAAAACTGTGAGAAGATGGCAATGGATTGTCCCGCGTAAGTCCTCCATACCTCATCGAGGGACCCATGCTACAAGAATAGCCGCCCACTAACATTTCCGCTTCCCTAGCCACATCGTCGAAATCGGCGCCGACTGCGCTGTCCAATGCGGAGACGTCATCTGCACTGTCAATTGTGGCAAGACTACCTGGAAAGTGCACAAGGGTCTCCTCTGCCGCCGCTCGTCGGCTCTCAAAGCGACGTTGCTGAGATTTCCGGTGTGTTCCTCATACTCATGGATCCAATCCGAACGGATTGCTGTGCCATGGTCTTCCTACATAGTCCCTCCACTCGGATGCTTGCAGGTCACGATGCTAACACTGGGTCTCTCTGTCAGAAGTCCGAAATGGGTGTCATCAACATCTATGACCGGGACCCTGTAGTCGTCGGCTGGGCCTTGGTGCACATGTACACCGGAACCTGTAAGAAGCAGCATCTTCATCGAAATGATAGCCACTAATGCTATTTAATAACGCGAGAGTTTCTTAGTGGACCATATCCCCGTTCCTACGGATGGATTTCACATGGAAGCCTGCTACATCATATACGGCCCGCTCCTTTTACTTGCGAAAGAGCTCGGCATGGATCCCCTCGAGCAGACCATTGTGGACCACCTATGCCAACTGGACAATCCGGACCGTTCAGAGGGTCTGGCAGTGTTCGGGAATTATGGCAGGGCCCACAACACTTGAGGATCGGCGGAGCGCTTGTAGGAAGTTGGACTTGAGCCAACTGAAGGTTCAGCTCAGATAGACACCACTCGTCGGTTGGAGGAAGATAGCACCCCGTCCTGATACGTTGGAGGAAGATAGCCCCTGGTCCTGATACAACAATGCGTCTATTTCTCACCAGAGACGCATTTAATACCACGGCTGTTTTCTCTTCCCAAATACATTTCTTGTACGCATCCAGTCTTCCAAGCTTATTTACGAGTCCCCAACCGTGACCTCAACTGCAATCCGTCTTCGGCCCAGCCACCGTCGGCGTCACAATGCAAGACTATCCAACACCACACAATCAGCAAAAGCCCCTCACCCAGAAAGAGGACAAAGCAAAAACATACATGTCCCTCAACCGTACACTTCCACGGCGCATACACAGTTAAAGGCCCCGCAAGGACATACGTCAGACCACAGGTGAAGTTGTAGGGCGACGGGATGGTAACCATGCATTGGTTGTCTGCAACAGTGCAGGTTCCTGTCCAGGGGGTCTGCCGCCGGCCGAGTGGTTCGTAGTTGTTTGTGGGTGGGAGGGCGAGGGCGGTTGTGAGTATTGGTAGTATGGAGAGGGAGAGGGTTAAAATGGAGGAGAAGGATTTCATGATGATGCGCTTTTGTTGAGAATGGAGGACGACAGGGATCAATGATGTATGTTTCCATTTTGCAGAATAAAAGATCGGGGGCAGCCTGGAGCTTAAATAATTACTTTCCAAGATGAATCGGCAAGAGTCTCGGGAGAGATCTCGCGGTGCAGTTGACTGTCTCGGACGATGTCACCCAAGGCCATCGTTTTTGACAGTGTATAGGCGAAATGGGGTAATTGTTGGCCCGATGAGCTCCATGGATCGGTTCAACTGCCAAGGTATGCATTTTATGGAGATGAAGAGTGAGTTGAATCAGTAGTATTAATAGGGTAGCGCTGAGTAAGGAGGTGTGATAGTTGGGGGCCACGTGCTACCGCGGCCAAGACAACCTGTCATACGAGGCGCTTAGTGTGTTGCCATTCTCGGAAAGTATGCCGACATGGATTCAATAGTACAATGCTGAAAATCGGGGGCCATTTTGTCAAAGATGATGTTGAAGACGGCTGGTTTCCCGTCCTGTGGATGGCACTTGGTGCAAGGTAACTGGGAAACCCACAAAATTACCTCCGCAAGCACGATGTAGCATTGCAGACACTAAAATGGATCTTTTTTCCGCCTCGTTCATAACAACTAACTCAATGTGCCCGACCAACGAAACGCGTTTACTCGACCCATATTGCTCACGTTGCCTTCACCAACCTGCTTCCCCCTTACCTCAACACCCAAAAACTTGAGCCCCTCTCCCAAAACTTCAAGGATTAGCCTAGCGCCTCGTCACAGCCGTAACAATAATCGTCGGCGTCATGTCACAATACTGTCAACATTGACACCATGCATCAGCCAACCTGGAAACATCAGTCTCTCCCCTCCCCCCTTCATCTCATACCCACTCAAGACAACAGGAACATGCATGCCCCTCAACAAGACACCTCTGCGCCAGACTGATATACGTACGAAGGTCCCTCAAAGATGCACTGGAAGCCACAAGTAAAGTTGTAAAGGCCGCCCGTGCCAGGCAAGGTGATGATGCATTGGCTGTCGGCGACGGTGCAAGTCCCCACGGCGTAGGGCACGGTTTGGCGTGGGTGGAGGGTGAGGTCATCGGGAGCTGGGAGGGCGGCTGCGCTGAGGGCGTAGGAGAGGGCTAGGAGGATGAGGAGGAGTGGGAGGCTCATGGTGGGTTTGGGAAAGGTAGGATAGTTGTGGGGATGGTTTTCTGGTGTCTTGTGGGGTTGAGCAAGGGAAATGATGATCGTTACTTGGAAGAAAGCGAGCCGGCCGGTTCAAATACCTTTTTCGACATGAGGAGAGTGGTGATAAAGAGGTCGTGAGATCCCAAGGCGATGCCACGCAGAACTGTCAATATTTGGACTATTTGGGTTGAGCAGAAGCGGTATTACTGCTCAACAGAGCAGCTTCACTAAAAGGAGAATCCTAATAAGCGACTAGTTATGTGGCACTGAGTAACGAATCGCAACGTTGGGTGATTTTTGTGGTTTCCGACCGAGAGAGTCCTCCAATCACGACTATCGCCACGAGAGATAAGAAGTCACGTCTTTCGAATCGCTTAATCCCCTTAAATTTCCTGCGAGGTGAGGGTTTATCACTGGTGCCGCTACCTTGCATGGGTGGTTTCAGTTTGAGGAGGGAGATGGTCCCGCCGAGGGGCTGTATGTGAATCTCTCGCTGGTACTGGGGGGAAGGGAGGCTGTACAGGTTGGTAGAGGCCCTGAACACATCTCAGGGGTAGTTTGGCGCAAATACGGAGCGGCTGGGTCCGTTGGGAGATAGTTGTGGGAGACTGTTGTTAGAGATGATATTAGGGTTGTGTTTATCTGAATAAATGATGTTACAAATGATGTCTGCATCCCTCCGCAATGCCCCGGGACAGTCTAAGATTATTATCGCCCGATTAAGCTCCTCCCCATAGTGCATCGGCTGCTCCCCTAAATGCATCAACTCACTTGTCATCAAACATCGGCCACGCCCCTTATGCTATATCCTCCTCGACTTGGCAGCTTCAGCCTACTTCGTAGCCTTAGTCTTCTTCGCTGCCGCTTTCTCGAGACAACTGAAGCACCGATTGAGTGTGAGAAAACAGTTGTCGTTCTTGAAGATATCCTCGGGATCTTGATAGCAGCCAAGACATTTCTCGGACTGAGACTTCTTGAATCGATGACCTTGGCTGAAGTGCTGGCCCATTGCGTAGAGCAAGTCTGACAAAAGCTCAGGTACGCCCTGTAAAGCGCTCAGGAGTTCTTTGTCCCACAAGCATGCGAACTTGTGATACCGCATGAGTTCAACGAAGGGCTTGCGGATCCCAGCTGGATCACCTGGGGAATTGAAAAGGTTGCTGGACTCGAGATCGTACTTGGTAATATCCGGGGTGCTGTATGCAAGGTTTGCGACGTCAGCAAAGACATCTCTGAAGTGCTTGTCGAAGAAAAAGGCGGGGTTGTTGTCAGCTTTATTGTCATGCTGTTTTCTCTGGAACTCGATTCCCATCTTCTTTACGAAGCAACGCAGGGAATAGACAAGCCCAGTGCAAATGCAATCGAGGCCAGGAAGTCGGCGAGCTTGTACAGTGGCACAAAGAAGAGGAAGGGCTCTAGACCCCCCACAATCGTTTTCTCGTCTGCAGAGAAGGGAACATGGTTCACTACTTTTGAGTTAGTGTTGTCGATCATTGAGAGTATAACTTAGGTAGGTACGAGATCTCATACGATTTCCAGAGTAGATTAAGCGCAAAGCCTGTTCAACACAAACGGGATCCTGCTCGCGAAGAATAACCTCGCCTGTCTGGGACTCCTGCAGACAACCAAACGTCAGTAATCCAATCCGTAAGCATCAAGGAATTGCAGCCGGGCCTGTGGCGTTAAAGAATGATAACCAAAGACATACGTTGAAGTTTCCCGAGAAAGCGCCTCTGAAGAATCTCGAATGGGTGGTCAGGATGAATTTGTGGCCTTTCCAGACCGAACCACCGCACTTGATGGTGCAGTCAGCGTAGTTGCCGGATTCGAACAGCCTACAGAGAACCGTTAGTCACTTGTTTCGCAAGCTTGAAGGATGTGATGGATAGACGGGTACTTACTCGGTGAAGTCTGTCGACCTCTCTTCGGCTGCCTTCATAGCTGCGGAGACAAGGAAATTTCGAAAGCCGGTCTTGGCGGCCACCGCGTCATTTGGCTCACTCATCGTAATGAGGATCTGTAGTTGTATGCGGTGTAGATGAGCCAAAGATAGAGGTTCGGCGGTGGCAGATTGGTTGACAATCGTTGGTTGTGGTGTGAGGTAGGAGTTGATATTTCTTTTATCATTAGCTTTCATCCCAGCCGTTATAAGATGGAGCAGGGGGCCGTTGAAAATTTGAACTCGAAGGCGCAGAGTTGGGACAGAAATTCGAAGAGGAATATTGCCCACCTCGATGGCTGACGCCTTCGGAATTTGAAAGGAAAGGGCAGCAAACCGGAAAGTGTCAACCTCCCGAAATAGCACCGCTATACTATGATTGTGAGTTGCGGATTTGTGTTGGTGAGCAAACGAGATGCCTGGGTGTCAATCGAACCGCAGCGACCGAGCCGCCTGGGGGCGAGAGAGGTTGAGTGCCAATCCGGAAGTTGGTTCGCGGCGGGGATGGAAGACAGTTCGTAGAAACGGAGGGGTTATTGAAAATCAGCACTTCAGACTGAATACGCATGGTTGGGGCAGAAAACGTGGAAGAGCACCGAGCCCGGTGACTCAAACCAATGCCATCGGAAGGGAAAGAGCAACAAAATCTGAAGAGACAACGCCTCGAAGCAACACAACCATGCCCCGCTGTATTTCAAGATCTGGTTGTGATCATGTACAGCGACCCCACGGGCGGGGTCTTTGACACGTCCGTCACTGTTCAGGTGGGCACTGATCGGCAACATGCCCCTCTATTGCATTTGGGGAGGCACCTGGCCAAGCCATGGAACATCTCGCTTTCACCAGAATGCGACCTGAAGGCCTTTGTAGCAGACTCGGGAAGGAAAGCAATATATGCATTTTGATGGCGTCCAAAGGACTCCCTTGTAATGACTGGGTTCCCTTCTCTGCATTTTGCGGTCTTCCCGCTGAAAGTCTACCCAGGCATCTAGCTGCTCAGTCGATGCAGAAACACCGAGCCCTCGCCATCCAAAGCCAAATCCACATTCCTTGACCAGACCCGATCAGTGTCAACTTGCCCACTGGCATACGGTCAATCATCTTCAGATTCATCATCTTGAGCACTAGGCATTCCTGTGTAGCATTCAAGCACTGGTATTTCGTAATCCAGAAGTTAGTGCTGGTAGAGGACAGCACAGTGTCCGAGTCCGATCGAGAGATCCGGTAGTCGCAAACCCTCCGGCGAGGATAGGCGAACTTTCTAATCTCACCGAATCTTCTAACGGCAAATATAATATCTCCCAGAAGCTCCGGGATTATATTCAAGCGGCGCAAGAAGTCCTTGTCGCGTACGATGGCAAACTTCGTGACCTGAGGAGCTCGTTGAACGGACGCCTGATCCCCTTGGGATACCAGGGGTCATCGTAAATGCCCTCGTATTTGACATCGTATTGTGCGGTGTTTGGCAGGCTGTACGCGACAGCTGCGCATTCGGAAAACGCAACTTTGGATGCCTCGCTGTGCTTCAAACTGAGATCCTTTGACGTGAACCAATCACGCTGAACAGCGTTTACCTTCGTCTTTGTTGTAAATGCGCAGATCGTACAGGACATCTCGACAAAGTCAGCGATTTGGAAAAGAGGGATATAGATCTCGTAGGCGTTGAGGCTGTCGCTCATGTCCTCAAAGACGTCGTTGATTTCCTGAGCTGCATTGCTTTCTGGTCAGACTCTACCACGGCAGCGAACGATTGAGGTGGATGGCCTGTTTGGGGGTCTTACGGCGTGCACAGTAGATGTATCGCAAGGCCTGGCCAACGGCGACCGGTCGCGAAGAATGACCTCGTTCGTCTCGGCCTCAACAAATTTTCCCAAGAAGGCGCCCTTGAAGAAGCGCGACTCGCGGCAGAGAATGATTTTGTGCAGTCTCCACTCCTTGTCACCGCATTTGATGGTGCAGTCGGCAAATATGTCTGACTCAAAAAGCCTGATGAACAAGTGATGTCAGCAGTGAAGGCTTCGGATTTCAATGTTGAGGAACACCTTACTCTGAGAGATTTGGGCCGATTGGCAACGGATTCTTGGTTTCCTCGAAATCAGGATTGGGTGATCCCTCTTTTTCGGCATTTGAGTCCTCGTAGGAGGTAAATACAAAATTGGGGTTCCCCATCGCAACGGCAGCGAGCTTTGGTAACCGAGGTCGTGGTTAGGAGAGGGAAGAGGGAATTAGAGGAGCAGAGGCGAGGAGGTAGGCCAGAGAAAAGGCTCCACCAAAAAGAAGCCGGAGGATGGGTTGGCTAGGGTGGGATGTTTTCCAGACCTCAGACTAGCCGGTAAAAGAATTGGTGCTGTGAATGAGTTTTTGGAGCAAGTGGGAGGGTGTGGAAATTTGGGAAGGCGCGTTTTTGGGGTGTGATACCTTCACCGTGCGGTCAAGCAGCCGTCGGTCGGGCAAGTTCCCTAATCGAAGTATGGGCTTGCGGCCTCTCTCCAAGCAATTACTGTGGTAAAATAGACAACAAACGCTCCATGGTCCGTTTGGACCCCAGCAACCGTTCACAGCCGTCAGTGCCTTTTCATGCCACACAATCTTGAGAGACACCTGTTCTGATCTGGGCTGTCGTGTTGAAAGCTTTTCGGCTTGAAGCTCACCAAGACAACTGCTGCACCGGTGATACGGATGCTAATATAGACAAATTCCCCCCGAGTTTTCAAGTTCAAGTCGTGCTTGTAGTCTCCGTACCAAAAGTTGGGTGTTCCTCTGTCAACATATCAGACGCCTTCACCTGCGGGCCCGGCAGCCGAATCCATCCTCATGCCGATGTCTCGATACTGGGCTGTTCCTCCGCTACGTTTCTGCCTTGCTAGCGGAAGGAGTCGCCCCGTCTTCGTTGCTGTCATTGTTGCAGTGGCTCATTGTTGCAGTGGCAGGCTGAAGGAAGGAGCAAATCAGCAGTGCATTACGTAAGCTCTCACACAATCAACGAACTCCAGTAACGTGCATGATAAGCGAGTGAGCATTCTAAGCGAGTGAGCACTTTCCCACTACCCCACTACATCTATCCTCCATTACACAACCACAACACTAGGAAATAATAATAACTGAATTAGAAACAGATGAATCAGACAATTCTGCAACCTCCTTACACGTGCGTGCATTATGGCCAGGCTTACCGCACACGCCACAGCACTGAATCTTCGCACGTGACCCACCTGCACCACCACCACCTTATCGTGTTTCCTAGGCTAACTGCTCACCCACAGCCTTCTGATCCAGTAAATCCTGTGCCTCTTGTACAATAAGTGACCCTCCAAGCCGCACACGTGTTTTTTTTAGCCCTCCGTCGCTTACTAAGCGCCTCATTAGCCTTGCGTAATGCTGAGACTTCCGTACGGAGAAGAGTGACTTCGTGCATCACAGCCATCAGCTACTAGCAGTCGATGACTACTTTGTTGCGCCATATTCTGGCCTCAGGGCCACATATCGTGATTCGGCTGGGCAGGATCGAGAGTTGGAGTGGCTAGCCCTCCTGCGGGTCGGGCGGTTTTACGTGGACTGCGGCGACACGCTTAAGGCGACGCCGATCCGCAGGGAAGTCAGCGACGGCCTCACCAACACCCTTGGAGCCCAGCACCCCCTCACCCTCGTTGCGAGGACGGACCTAGGCCTCGGCTTGACTTCCGAGGGGCGGTACAAAGAGGCGTACGCGGAGCTCAAGAGCGTGGCCGACGCAGCCAATAACGTTCTCGGCACCAACAATCCCGAGTTATACAGAATCATAAACTCCAAGGGCATCGTCGAGCTGTACCTGGGTCTCTTCTCCAAGTCGGCTGTGACGATCAAGACCGCGGCTGAAGGGTCCCTCAAGCTCTCGGACCCATCCAATAACCAGGACCTGACAAAGTGGATGTGGTCCGCCATTCCTCTTATCTACCTTGGCGAGCTCGACGAAGCCCTACCACGCCTCGAGTCCGTGTTCAAGAAGCGGAGGGGAAAGTACGGTCCTATTGATCTCGCCAACACGGCGACCCAGTTCCTCATCGGGACCGTGTACCGGAGGCGCGGCAACAGGGCCGAGAGCCTTGCCAACCTCCGAGAAGCCCTCGCCGTCCGCCTCCGGGACTTTCCGCTCTCGAACATGTGGTCCATGGACCCGGCCATCGAGCTGCTCGTCGCGTACTGGGACTTTGGGGCCACGGCCGAGGCCCACCAGCTTCTGGCGGACCTGGACAGCCACGGGCAGGTGGACTGCCTCTTCAACCGCCAGTGCCAGGTGACGCACATGAGAGCCTCGCTGCAATGGCAGGCCGGCAGGCGGAGCTCGGCGATCGACCTGCTCCAGGGCCTGGTCATCCAGACCGGCCGGGACCAGTACAACCGCGCGCTCCTCTGGGCCACCCTCGACCTGGCCAAGATGCTGCGGCGCCGTGGAGCCAAGGGCGACGAGGCGCAGGCCAGCGCCAACTTTGACGGCGTCCTCGTCGACCGCCGGCTGCAGCGCACCCGAGCAGCTGACTTGGACGAGTACGCGGCCGAGAAGCCGAATCCGCCGCGGCTGCTGAGGCTGGCTGAGGAGGCCTTGACGCTTGTGCGCGGGCGCAGGTTCGCTGAGGTGGACGAGCTGATGCGCAGGGAGGAGGTGGGCTGGTATCGGGAGCAGGATCTATGGCTGTGGTTCAATGCGAGCACGGCAGCGGATACGACGTGGGTGCGGTCGCCGGTAGAGAATCTCTAGGTGTTCGGAATCTACGTACTTAGGCAGGTGTCTATTTTTTGGGGGGTAGTCTTTATGGTTGTTGATTTGCGAAGGAGGAATGGATTTCTTTTTTTGGATTTTTTTTGGGGGTTATTACCTTTCTGGCTTTTATTCTGGCCGGGCTACCCGTGCCGCACAACTTGACCCGCTGCTGGGGTGTGAGCAGGCTGGTCCTGAGCCTAGCTCCGTCATGACAGGAAAATCATGACAGAAAAAGCCGTACACGCTAGGATACCTTTTGACAAACACTTGGATTGGACGTATCTAGGTACCTACCGTTTACAGCCCTTAACCGTATTCTTCAAAGATATTAGCAAAACGGAACACCGCTTTATGTATTGGTACCAGTGGCCCCATACGGATAAGGGGGCGGGCGCACTATCCGTGTTGTTTTGTCCAGAGCGAGCCTGCCCGCCCCCATTTTAGGGGTTCTGCTCAGCCGTGCGCCATCGGCGCAACTAAGAACAATAGAAACAGCAAGGGCGTCTCTCTCCTCCTCGGAGATATCCGTCCGCAGTCACCTCCATCTCTGCTAATTTCCACCCCACACATCCATCCCTGGAGCGGCTCTCAAATTTCATGTCCCTCCGTCGTTTTTGAGGAGGGGCTTTCTCTTTCCTTTTCTTTTTCCTTCGCGAAACAAAGAACGCAACGATTGAAGCATTCCCATCAAACGGGTCGCCAAATCTCATTTTGACGCAATTGCCACCAAGTATCCGTAAGGAACCTAAGTCAGGTACATACACTGCCGCGAGATCGCCATGCTCTGCAAGGCCTGCCAGTTCGTGCTGCAAAACACGTCGGCCTGCACCGGGCAGCAGACCACATTCCAGGCCTCGCTGTGGAGGATCCGGGGCAATTCGACATTCGGAAACTGTTTCCTTTGTACGGCCGTCGACAAGGCCGTGCACGGTTCTAGGCCCTTCCAAAGGAGACTGGCTGGATGCCCGGAAGATTCCGACGATTTGTCCAGGACTGAGGCCCTGGTGCTCGGCTTCGCTTGTAGGATCGCGTCGCGGCCTCGGTTTGCCCAGCATGTGCGCGGTGAGTTATTCTAATTGGATGCATCGATTCAAAGTTGCCGCCGATTGATGGGAGCTGCATGCAACCAGGCCATGTTGATCAAGGCGTGGATACCGAGGTGGTGGGTATGAGAGCATGTACTAACCGGTCGAGCAGAAAAAGACGTCAATTTTGTGATTGACTGGGAGTACACTTGGCCGCCCAGTGGCGAGGGCGAGGGTGAGGGCACATCGACAGGTGACTCTGCAGCTGGGTCATTGGAGTTCTACTTTTCCCCCATCCACAAGGACCAAGAGAGCGACGAGTCGGTGGGCGTCGAAATGCGGCTGCTCAACCGGGGCGCCCCGTCCCGTGTCAGCGTGCAGTACAAACGGAAACAATACAGCGAGCACTGCCCAGAGTGCCGTGCCCTGGGCCTGCCCAAAGACGCCTTCCACACCTTCCTCGACCCGGAGCAAAGCCAGGCCATGTTCGGCGACACAGGCCGGTATGTGGAGGACGATGACGGCAACGCCATACTCCGAGACGGCTTTCGGCTCGACCCCAACGTGGACGGGGACGTGGCCAGCGGCAACACGGGGTCCGACCAGACATGGAACCAGATCCGACGGTGGATGGACATGTGCCACGCCACGCACGACAAGTGCCCCAAGCCAACTAACTCGGACGGGAATGTGGATGGGGCCGTGACAGCCTACAACCCAACCAGGCTGCTCGACATGCAGTCACCCCTTGACGAAGACCTCCACGGCCCGATACGCCTCATCACATGCCGGGACGAGAAGCCGACAGGGCGCTACATGACGCTGTTCTCGCACCCCCATTGGTCCGGCTCATAATCTGCTACACCACACTCACTCCCCTGGCCCTGGCCGCCAGGTAATACCAAGCTAACGCAGGTCGTTTAAGTGCCCCCAATTGAAAAATCGTGGGCCCTGGAGATGTTGATGGCGGGTGGGAGGGGGCGTTGTTCGGTGGGAAGGGGGCGAGTGGTGGTTGTGGAGGGGAAACCGGAATCGAGGGGAGGGATGATGGTTCGCTTGATGGATTCGGGGTGGTGCGAGGGGACAGGGTGGAGGTGCCCGGGCGGAGGGGTGCCGAATGGAGGGAGGTGTTGAGTGATGTAGACGGCCATTGTGGGTTGTGGCGAGGTGGTTCTTGGGGTTGGGCGTCCTGAATCCTAGATATCGGGAGTCTGGAACCAAATCCTTGGCGGTGTATTGGGCCCAGTGCTGGGATGGATTGTGAGAGAGGGGCGATGGGCCGGTTTGGCAACAGGTACTTGTTTTGCGGTCGCTTGGAGCCGGTCTGGAAAACAGCCGGTCTGATGTCACGGCGACATCAGTATTATCGAGGTCCGTGGACGGGAGAGTGTCTGGGTCTCGATGGCAAGCCAACATGTCATCGTGGGGGTGTTTGGTGCTTCGGCCAATGTGGGATCCTGTCCTAGGTAAAGGGAGAATGGGATACTTGGCGTCTGGAAACCTCTTATCAGGTCACCAAAACACGCCGTCGCTTCATCATTACTCAGCTACCGCGATCTCCCGCACCCGGATTCCACTTCTTCCCGCTATTCTCCACTCCTGCCCGGCAACAGTCCCGCAGCCGGTCCTTGGATGTCTGTTGCCCGTTGTTACCCCAGTTAAGAAACCTGGCCCGGCATCGGCTCCCATTCGCTGCATCGCCTAGCCGGTTGTCCGTCCTCCCTGCCAGTCGCGAAGAGAACAACTCGTTCGAATGGGTCCAAATCTAGGCGGCTAGTAACCGTCCAGCCTGCGGCAAAGTTCGACACTGTGGTTGTGCTATCGTGCCAGCCAAGAGGCAGATGCGAGCTCTTCTCATACCCTGTCTTTGTCGGGGCCAGTGAGACCGGCAACATGTCCAGTGCAGCAACTTCTGTGCACCAGCCATGTCGAAAGACTCTGTAGAGACTGTACAGTTTGAACCCAATGAAGACAGTGCGTTTAATGCTCTCGAGGACGGCCCATGACTCCCAATCCTGTCCATTTGGACTGGCACTGTCTACACCAACATCCACCTGTCGAAGCAGCTGCAAGTCATGCGCGCGTATGAGGTACTCTTGTCTCTCCGAACGATGCGCTGCTCCACCCCTCCGTAAAATAGTTGAATGATCTGATAGAGGACCACAGCCTGCAGCTCAGCTACGCCTTGGCGAAGCGAGTCTACTGCTGATTCCCCACTGCTTGAGGTTGAGGTAGAGGTGATGCTGTGCGGCAGGTCTGCCATGGGAGAGTCGATGGCCTGGAAGAGCAGGGAACGGTTTTCCTCGTTCAGCGAGGCACATGCCGCGCAGATGCAAAATGCTGCGAGCAGGGGCTCCGGGATCCTGTGGCTCGACGTGTGGAACAGGGCCCTGTTGATGAAGACGGTCTCGCCTCGTGCGGCGGACGTCAGGGGCAGGTCGCGCAGTAGGTCGCATATCCATGCTTGCTCGGTACCACCAGGCACTTGAACTCTCGGAACTTGATCACGTGAGCCCACAACCCCGAAAGACGTCGCTGTGATGGGGCTAACAATGGCCGAGGCATCCACATTAGACCGCACGCGCTCCTGACGTGGTGGGTATGCGTAGGTACCTACACTGCGTGTCGCGATTCCTGCGTCTTGAGCCGTAACCTAGGCGCCCTACCGCCGGCCGTAGGAGACGCCGAGTCCCGCGACTTCGGGATTCATTTCCCCGGCTGGCGCCTTCCCGGCATGGCGGAAAGTGACATGGTGGGCGACATCTACCGCAAGTCCGCCGCGATGGAGGCATACAGCGATACGTCCGGGGGTGAGAGCGACCCCATCGATTTTGCCGTTGCTCCTGGCATCTTTTTTGGCGGGCCGGACGGACGGGATCGTATGCGACGAAGCGTATTGGCAGTGGCCGATATGCAAGGAAAGAGTCGACGAGAAGGAGCTGGAACCCTTCGGCGAACTGGTTGAGCTCGAGGCCGGGCGGGCTGAAGAAACCGATGGCGTGGGGGATTCCGGGGCGCGCCTGGATAGTGTAGCCCGCGATTGATAAAGTTGAGGGCTTTAGCAAGGGATGCATTTGGGACAAGATTTGGTTTCTGGCAGACAGCAAGGCTTGGAGTGTCCTACAAGTGGGTTTCAATCGTCGGTTTCAGTGGTAGCCTCAGGCCAAAAAGGCGTAGGACTAGAGTACACGTGAGCGACCTCGAGCAAACATTCACTCGCCCCTCGCTACCTAGTCTTCTTGGAGACCATCCGTGCTTCGTCTACGTTTCGCTTCATCAGTCGGCTTCCGCCTTTGCCAGCTTTTGTCTCTGCGATTTTTCCGAGAACCTCACCTCTTAGCCTACCGTAGGTTGGTTTTTTCCCCTGTTCTCCCCGCGCGCGCGAGCTGTTGATAGTTGCGTTTTGTCTAGATCAACTCTGGTGAGTTCTTGTCAAGGCCGCTACTGGCGCGAGCAGCAACGCGCAAATCGACCGCGACCACGCAGCGGGAAAACGTATAAAGGTTATCCGAGCAGACTAGCAAAGTTCGAGCACGGCATCATGATGTCGCAACAGAACGAGATACACTTTACCGGCTTGCCGTCTGAGGTATGTGAACTGCACAACAAATTGATCCAAAGCACCCATCACTAACCGGGCTTCAATACAGGCGCAGCAGCCTTCCGTCACCATGGTCAGTCCCTATTCAACCTCGTTGGAGGACTTCGCCGTCAGCGCCGAGAAAATCGACCCGGCCGTCAGCGACATGTGCGAGGACATGCAGCGGGCGTGCTACATCATCACGACTGTCAGCAGCAAGTCCCGCCGCCACAAGGTGGGCGGCGGTGACCTGTCTATCCATCAACTCCAGCTCCTCGAGAAGGTCTACTTCGTCGCGCGCACATCCATCACTTTGGCGCGGCAGAAGCTTGAGGCTGCTGCCGCTGCGGCTGCTACTGCTGCCGACAAGGAAGGAATCCAGAGCCACGTCGCCTTCCTGGATCACCTCCTCAACGAAGAAATCAACCTCTACGCCATCATGGACAAGTCGGCCGCGCGCTCGCTCGGCCTCGTGCACCTCAACATGTTCCGCGGTCAGGCGAACCCACCGTACGACATCAGAGCCAAAGACCGCGGAGAGGCGGCCTGCGCGCTCGTCGACGCGACTAAAGAAATCATGAAGGGAATAGAGCGCGTCTCGTATGCCGTGCTGGCTCTCATGGTTGTTGCCATGGCCTTTGAGCTTTGCCGCGACGGGGGAAGAAGAGGAGCAGATCGTAGCGCAGTGGCTGGCGCTTTGGTCTCAGCTGCGCACCTGTTGTTCGACCATAAGGTTGCCTTGCTGGTCGTGTTGAGCACCATCTGGGTGTCGGGGGCGCGTTTACGTCCCCGGCGGTGATCTCCGCGCAATGATGGCGGATAGCCTCATCAAGATAACCTATGTCGCCGTGGTCGCGAAGGCTGCAGCCATCGTGGTGGCCGAGTTCGGAAACGAAACCATGGTTAGTACTCATTTGGCGGGTATGCTGGATTGGACCATGACGTTTGTGGGTGTTGGGGTATATATGTGGCTGGTGTTAGCTATAACCTGGTATGTGGAGGCTTACGTGTCCCATGTTCCTGTCTACCCCCTTATCCCCGTTCAAGTTGTCGCAATCTACGGCTTGGTAGCGCTGTTGGGGGTTGCGCTCATCATCCTGGCTGTTGAGTGCCTCGGATGGCTTTGAAGGCGTGAACAAGGACTGGACATGTATGCTTACTAGAAGAGAGTGATAGACCATAATACCACCTGGACTACAGCACGGTTGTTAAGACTCTTCACCTCATCCGGCGCCACAAGGCCTCTCCGCTTGTCAAGTGCCGCCACGCCTGGGTAGCGAGACTGGTGATTGCCAACCATCTCGCGGCACTACCGATAGTTATCCAACTTGCTGAGGGAAGTGTGTTGGGCGGGACCGCCCTGTTAGCGTCCCCCGATCCGAAGACACAGAGGTCGGCGGCTTCTATTCGGCAAAGGTCGAGTTAGAGTTGCTAGGCGGCTAGGAGGTCGTCGCGGCTGACCTTCCAGTAGCTGCCTTGGCGGAGGGAGGGGAGGGTAGCGGTACCGGCGTGTTCGAAGCGGAGGGCCTGGTCAGCGCGGGGGCCATCAGCATGTCAGACAGTTTGGGCGGAGAGAGAGCTGTGTGTGCGTGTGTCTGCGAGGGAGGGGAGGAATGGTGGCGAGGGGTTTGTGTTTAAGGGCGGTCAGCCTTGTGATTAGGCATGGAGCGAGCCTATCTAGATCCTTATCTTGCTATAACGGAGCCTCGGTTTCGCTCCGAAGTCAGAGATTGAGGTCGGTACGATGCTACCTAGTATTAGGCTAGGTGGAACCTACACTGTGAGTCCAATGCTCCAGAGTCTCACCCCAATGGCTCAACCTTGCTCCTCCTCTAGGAGACGATTACCCGCGGTGCCCAACCACCTCCAGTGCGCAAAACCTCTCCTCCTCTGAAATATTTCCAGGCTGAACGTTCTGCAGCAAGAAGCGCATCATGTCATGGCCATCGCGTCTCGCTTCTTCCTCCCAATCCTGCGTCGGCTTCTTGTTCATCTTACGATCCAGTAGATGCTCACCGGCAAGTGTGGCAATCTCGGCCGCAAGACCCAAAGCCGTCTTGCCGCTAGCGTCTCGAATCTCTAGAGAGGCGCCGCTCTGTAGTAGCCTGCGAATAGACGAGGAGTACTAGACCTCGCTTTTTAGCTCTTGGCGGTCTTTCTTGATACTGGAGCTCTTGGCCAGACGGGCGATGTAGCACTCGATCAAGCAGTGGATGGGAGACATGCCTGCGCTGTTGACGGCGTTTGGGTTTGCCCCGTAATCCAGGAGAGAAGACACGACGTGGAGGATCTTCTCCGCAGGCGGGAACCTTAAAATGGACTTGCTGTAAGTTCGGAGGTAATATGTCAGGCAAACTTCGGCTTCCATGCTCAGACCTAGGCGACGCTGGGTGTTCAAGTCGAGTCCTTTGGCTAGGAGCGCCCGGAACAGTGTGTCTCCTCCCTGCTGGGCCCATCTGTCCCTGCACTCGATGTGATGGAGGAGTTGGAAGAGGATATGCTTTGAGCCTTGAGCGCTGAGTGGCTCGGGATCCGCCCCTGCTTCCAGGATGATGTTGGCCACCTCATACTGGAAGTCCTGAGCTGCCACGAGGAGCGGTGGATGCATTCGATGGCCGACATTGTTGACGTCGGCGCCGAGGCTGATGAGTCTGCGGACAAAGTTGGAAACCATCCTTTCATCACGGATATTGCTGGCTTCTTGGACCACGTCGTTGACCCAGACCGTTCGATGGTTTGCCCCCAAGTCCAACAAAAAACTGGCGAGTTGAAGGTGGGCTCTGCCAACAGCGATATTAAGCGGAGTCCTGCCGATGAAATCATGCATCTCAAGGTCGGCTCCATATGAAATGAGCATCTTGATGATTTCCGTACGGTCTACATCTTCCTCGATGGGCGTGATTTCGCTGTCGACATAGAATCCAGCCGCCACGTGCAAGGCCGTTGTCCGGGAGGAAGCTTCCTGGGCATTGACCAAATTGGGGTCGACCTCAGTCAGCAGGTGCCGGACCATCTCGCTGTTACCATAATGGACGGCACACTGGAGCGCGTCCAGCCTCTCGCCGTCCCACCAGATTTGCGGATTTGGGCAGCCAGGACCAACGTCTGCCTCGTAGCGGGTCAGCAGCTTTGCCGTTGACGTGTTGCCGTGACACAGGGCCAAGTGAACCGGCAGCCATGTCGGAAAGTCGTATCCCGGTTGCGGGCCGAACTCGTGAATCGAGTCCACGTAGCTTTGCCATCTCCCGATGTCGTTGCCAAACTCAGCGCCAAACAATCCCACAGAAGCCTTGTTCGCGTCGGCGCCGTGGTTCAAAAGCCATTCGACCGCCTCGTCGTGGGCTCCCACAACAGCGTAGTGAAGCGGAGGGCCCCGCATGCGTACCATTGCAGCCGAGAGCGCTTCTTCACCAAGCTGAAGCTGGATCTTGGAGAGAACTTGGAGACGCGCTTCTCTGTGTTGGCCTTCGCCATCCACAACAGCTCCATACGAGACCGCCTTCTCCAAGACATCAGTCCTGCCCTTGGCGGCCGCCCAGCTCATGACAGATGAGCCCTGTTTTTCAACGTTGAAGCGGTAGAGTTCCATCTCGAAGATGGCGTGAAATCTTCGGCAAGTCAATGCAAGCGAATAGAGGACTCCCGTGTGCTCTTTAGGCGAGAGCATTTCCTCAGAGCTTGGGATGAGTTTGAGGAGGGCCTCTGTGGGCAAGCGCGAGAGCATGGGATAGGTCTGATAATGTCCGGCGGGATTGCTGATGCGCGTGGGCGCGGGGGCGGTGATGTCTGCCATTGCTGCGAGATGCCTGTGATTCGAAGCGGCTGTCAGCATGAATGACACCATGGTACGGACTTGGCATACATACCACTGAAGAGATCTTGTCAAAAGCAAAGCGGTGCTCTGCGATTGCGAAACCTGAGCGAAGGTCTATGCAGTACCTCGTGGCGTGGACAGTGGTCGTGTCCGCGGTGCTGCGCAGCAAGAGTAAGAGTAGACCAAGGTAATACTCGTCTGGCACGAGTAAATTTGTAGTTGTGCGCAAGGAATATTTTGTTCACGCACGTGGATTAGCGCGATCGTGAACGATGAAAAGAGAATGTCTGTGCGCTTTCGAGAACGTAACAAGGCACCGTAGCGATCGTTATTTTGCACTGTAGTACATCCACCCACTCTCCATTTCCACCACTGCCTTGCAGACACACTGGCAAGGGACTGTCAAGGGTTGTCAAAGGCTGTCAACGGCCGCCAGCAAAAAAGGAGGATTGGCAGTTGACGATGACCTTCGTTACGTGCGGGCTGGACTTGGTCATTAGCATGGCCTATGAAGCACACAAAAACGCCGTCTTCTGTTTTGTCCACGGCCTCTACAGCGCCTTACTCATCTAACGGTGGTGGAAGGTTTGCCCGCGAAGGCAATCCGAAGAAGTGGGCATGGGAATCCACTAAACACGTAGATACAGGGCCAAATACAAGCTCACTAGCTCTCCTTTTGCAGACCGAAAGACTCCGCAGAACAGCTTGGTCCTGGCGCCGTGGGCTATGGAGGTACGTGAGTTCCTAGCCATCATATACTTGCTAAAGGCCTCGCAGAAGGCGTTTGACTTGCTCAATGATAAGCTAGACTTGTATCTTGACGAGATACAGCGTAGTAATCTGCGACGAATCTAGGCACACGAAATTTCCTTTTTCGTTCGTTGTCCTGAGCTGGGGTGAGCTGTTAGCTTCATATGGCATAGGCGTATTCATGGCACAACCCACCATCTCTTGAGCGACCGGAGGCTGGCGATGGAGTCCCCATAAGACTCGGCCATCCGATCCAGCCTCGACCAGCGCTCACCAACGGAGGCCAGAACATCAGTGTCTAATATCCTACTCGAAGCGTCTCTCAACAAGAGTTTCTCAAATGGCGGAACCGGTGTGACCAGAGAGGAAGCTAGAGTGGGAGAAAGAGAAGAACTGCTAAAGTCGCGTGGCCAGCCATCCGCCCTGACGCGGAGTCGGGCGGCTCCGTTCACCCCGCTTAGGTCCGTCTTCGGTCAGGACTTCGCGAATCTCGCGCACTGCTATCAAACATTTCATGGAGGTCTTATCATAAGTACTTGAGGCGGTGCAGGTCGGCGCACCGGCGTCCTGCGTGTTTCACCACCCTAAAATCGATGACCACCTACGCTTATAGTCACGTGATGCTTCGTCACCTTTGATCTGTCCAATTCAGCCCCCGGCTCAGCTTCGGTAATATCTACTCATTGACTTGGGGCTATCGTTTCGATCGTCCCTTGTTCATTTCGGCTCTGTAAATATTACTGTATCCTTCTCGCACGCTTGCATTTTCGGATTCTCCACGACTTTCACCAAGCACCATCCGACATCAATATCAATAACTGTACTGGGCATCTGTCTTACTCTTCAGCAACAATGAAACTTGACAAGAACGGCATTCAGGACGGAGACTGTACGTCTTGTATAGCTCTCCTCGTTTCCTGCCTATGTTGCATCAAACTGACTTGAAGCAGCAGCATTGCCGCCTACCCTGTTCTGTGGCAATTGCACGACAGAATGCAAGGACTATAAGGGGCACGACGCTGAGATCAGAGTTATTGATGACACAGAGATTCGACGTTGGACGAGAGGATGTACTCTCAAGGCTATTATCGCCGCTGAGACCTTTCCAGACCCGCATTACGCAGCATTGGCAGGCGCGGCTATAATGGAAGCTGGCTACAAGTGGAAAGAAGTTGCCGTCAAGATCAAAGTTGTCCACCGGCAGAAGAGAGCCTCGTTTCGCATTATGTACAGCGACGCGCCTCCCAAGCCAGGTGTTCTTGCGAAAGCCTTCTTCCCTACTACTGGCCGCGCTAAGAAACGCACTCTGTTCCTCTACCCTGGCGCGTTTGCCGATGAGAATCGTGATTACCTTGCTGGGATTCTTGCCCATGAGCTTGGTCACGTGCAGGGACTGCGCCATGAGTTTGAGACACAGGCGGACGGTTCCATCCGCTTAGGAAGGAAAAACAGACGGTCGGTGATGAATTATCTTTCCGACATTCGCAAGCTACGTGTGGGAAGACAGGATCGGAAAGAACTAGCTATGCTTTATTCCTCGCATGTCACACGGTCTCTAGGCTTGCGAATCAAGGTGTTAGATGCGCCGAGGACTCGATATGAGTACTAGTCGGCCTAAGAATCTGAGCCGGATATGGGTGTTTCACGGACTGCGTTGCAATGTACCAGGTACATAGGTCAATACCTAAGTACTAGAAGTTGGGAATAAGGAATGAGATCAATCAAAGGACGTACTAGGGAGCCGGATGTGCTGTTATCCCAGTAGACTAAGCGGTTGTCATTTCCGGACTTGCGTACAAAGGCTCTCGCCTGAAGAAGGGTGGCCTTTAGTCAGTGCGCAAAGGTTTGTTAGCACCCTCAAGTCCCAACGCCTGGCACAACTCAAACAATTCAAATCAGGCCTTTAATCTACGTTGATTTGGGCTAAAAAGGCACAATTTACGATCAAAATTAGCAGTTTAATTTACTTAAATCCATTTGCCAAGCTGCCCTACACGCCACAGTCAGGCCGGAAACTGCCATCCAGGCTATAGTCTGACAGAATAACATATAAGAAACAGAATAAATGTGACAAAGTAGTCATTTTTCCAGCTAATTCCGTAAGCTGAGCACCATTCAATAGTATGCTTATGTAAACCAGTCTAACCGATACTGTAAAGATGCTTACCGTTGGAAAAAGCCTCTCACACTCCGCTAATATGGCAGGTATTGTAAGGATATTCAGCGCCATTTATAAGAACCTCAGATACACGTCTTAGCAACTATATCACTAAGCTAAACGATCCTTTATCTTTATTATTGAACTGGTACGGTGACGTAACAGAGAAGAAACCACAAAGAGAACCATACCTACAGAACGACTCAGCCGGCCTGGAAGGCCGACTCCCAGACTACTAGTCTTCCAATCAGAGAGACACAAATATAATCGACATAGAAAAACAGATACGTACCTAGTATAGAATAAGATCGAGTTAATAATGGTGCCTAGCATAAAACGGAGCTTAACATAGAATAATAAAGGAAACGCAACTGTGGATTAGGTTATCTTCCTTTAATCAGAGGGCCAAAATGTCACTAAGCTTCTAATTAGAGGTTTTTATAATAAATTTGTTAGATGATGAAATTAAAAGAAGTACAGTTTAAAGAACTATATGGTGCGGCACCTTTTTAATGGTAGCACGTGCCAGAGAACGCATCGCTACGTATAAAAACAGCTATAGTAATATCACATATAAAGCTTACAAAGAATAACAGAGTTAATTTAAATAAATACCTTAAGTTACACTTCCCCTTAAGACTAGCTGTTAGTCCCACTTATATAGTAGTTTTAAATATAAGTTAACACACTTAAGGCTTCTAGTTATAAGAATAGTATAACAGTTTATAATAATTAACCCTCCTTATTATTAAACTGGTGCAGTGACGTAACAGGGAAGAAACCACAAAGAGAACCATACCTACAGAACGTTACAGTCGGCCTTTCAGGCCGACTCCTAGACTACCGGTCCTCCAATCGGAAGGACACAAATGCAACTGACGTAGAAAAACAGATATGTACTTAGTATGGAACAAAACCTAGTATGTAACGGTGCTTAGCATAGAACGGAGCCTAACATGGAATAATAAAGGAAACGCGACTGTGGATTAGGTTATCTTCTTTCGATCGAAGGGCCAGAATGTTACTGGGCTTATAATAGAAGGTCTTCGTGGTGAAAATCGTCGGATTAATAATTGATGAAAGAAGCACGGTTTAAAGAACCGCGCGGCGCAGCCCCTTTTTAACAGTGGCACATGCTATAGAACGCATCGCTATGTATATAAACGGCTATAGTAATATTACATACAGAGCTTAAAAAGAATAACAGGGTCGGCCTGAACAAACGCCCTAGGTCATTATATATTTAATCCTTTTATACCTCCCATCCTTCTTATAACTTATCCCATCTGTTAAAATCTAATTAGTGTATGGGAGGTAAAAATAGCTATAAGGTATTAAACTTCAAGAACCCACAAGGCTGTAGTACAGCAGCTGTGGCTTAAAGGAAGAAGTGCGTACTGGTCCAAGCTGTACTATAGCGCTGCAAGCGCTGTAAGAAGCAAACAAATGGCCTGAATTAGAGAGGCAGTGCCTTTGTAAGAGGGTTGTTATAGCGAATATTAGCGCTGGAAATAAGAGGATCTAGTAGGTAGTGCCTTATATAATAACTAAAGTAGAATAAAGTTGCTTACTTAGCTAAAATTAGATATAGGAGAGGAGAGAGCCTGTTATAAGCTGTGGGAGGCTTAAGGTCAAGAAAGAGCTTCCCCTGACTAGTTCCACCGCCCGCATTGTTCACTTTGAAACCGTGAGTTCCTAGCCTCTCCAAAACACAGAGTGTCGCAAAAGATATACCTACCAAGAATGTCAATCTTGTCTATCCGAATCCATTGAGCGTCTCCTTTGCCAACTTGGCCGCACCTTCACGTGTCGACACATCAGCTTGCACAACCAGGGTCCTGCCACCGAAATTCTTCCGAGATGCTGCCACATTTACTGCACGGGGTGCCGGAGAGTCGGAGATGTAGTTGATAACAACGCTAGCTCCATATCTAGCAAGGGCGGTAGCGATGGCTGCCCCTATTCCGTTTTCACGGCCTGATCCGGTTACAATCGCAACCTTTCCGGAGAGGGATAGAGTGTCAGGGGCCATTTCCGTCAAGCAATGAGGAATGATAGAGCAATTTCTAGGTATAGTGGCCATTGGTGAATCCTGGTGGTGCCTCCTACTGCCGTTAAGCTTAGAGATGAGAGCTTTTATAAGTTCCTCATTGTCGAAATTGGCAATGGTTCAGTGACCAATTTCCAATCCATCTGTCTTGAATATGAGATGGTGCCTTTAGCTGGGGATCTGAACATCTCCATTCTGCTGTACACCGCGATTGATGCAATTGTAAATTGATGTATGACCAGATCACAAGACGCGCACTTTGGAATCGTCCACTGCCTGCTAATTAGGGGGCCCAAGCATCTAGCTCCAAGGGCAGGGGTGCTTGGAATAAAGGTAATGCTAGATCTACAGGCAGTCAGTCTCGTATAGCTCTAAGAATTCGGCGTGAGCCCTTATCGTGGGAAGGAATATAACTAGATAGGGCGGCAGAGATAGCTCTAGGTGGTGTAAGCAGTACTCCCATGTCAGGTAGTGCCCCTAAAGGTGGTAAAAGGACCCGTGTGAATAGAGGCAGTTCTGTAACGGTATCTGGAAGACGTCAGGTATCGGCGACATTAGGAACTATAAGAGTCACGAAAACTACGCGAACCACACGTAATAGCACTTGAGCCACACGGCCGCAAGTATCAGAGGCAATTGCAGAGCCAATTATGGGCCAATCAGAGGCCGCGGAAGCTGAGGAGGTCGCTTAGTCAGCACGATAGTTAGTAGTCATTTGTAGGATTATTGCAGAAATGGAAGAATTGGCCTGGTTTGCGTGGCTTTTGTTGTGTAAACGTTGTTTGCAAGCGTTTCAATTGAGGGGGTTGAATGCGGTCGCGTTCTGGCAGCTGGCGCGGCATGAGAGGAGTGAAATGTCCGGGGGTTAGGGTTATATATGGGCATTTGGTGGGGTCAGTACAAGTGAGATGTTAGGCATAGTACGGGGATGCGTCCTCTTTCTTTTTAGCGACCAACTACCCAGATAGTCGGCCAGCTGGAATACGCGACAAAGGATCACCAATGGGACCAGAGCTTCCGGATCGTCTACAATGTGTGTGCCTGCACCCTACCTACTCAGTTGGCCTCAATAGGTACGTAGGCAGAGTAGGGCATCGGGTTCCGGCAAGCCTTACGGGTTTGCGAATAAAAGTAGAGAATGTCTGTGTGTACCGACCGTCTGTGTACAGTAATCCAAATTTCTCCCATATAACCCTAACCCCGCGCGCCGCCACCCACAAAATCACAACCCACACACAGAACACCAAAATCACTTCCCAATGTCCCAACCCGCAGGCCAAGCACAAAGTGAAAAGAAAATTCCCCGAAGAAAAAGTTGTGTATCAAAAATTCCGACCGGAACGGCCCCGAAGGACCATTCATGGAGAGGAGTGCCACGATGTGCAATGCAGACTCCCCCACCATACTGCGCAGTGTTAATGAGCTCTGCACAGTCGATCAAGGTAAGTATGAAAGGAGAAGGGGAAACAGGTTGAAAGAGCGATGGGGAGCGAGGGTTTATATACCTTTTTTCTTTCTTCCGTTTTTGCTCGCAGGGGCTGGGTGTGGGTGCGAACTTTGGGGGATCGCCAAGGGCTGGGCAGGCCGAGCGGAGATTTGGCCTCGGCTGCCGGCACGATAGGCTTGAGCTTCAGCTTGGGCTTGCATAAAGAGTTGTGCAAAGAGTTGTGAGACAGTGGTGGGCCGCCGTGCTTTCATCCGTCGCGGCGGACAAAAAGACGCCAGCCACCCCCTGGCGCCACCACAGCCACGTTGAACCATAACATGCCCCAGCCCAGACGCAAGCACATCCCTGCCGTCTTTCTGTCTTCACACACCAAAAGACTGAGAACCCGCTGAAAATGTCAAAAAGAAGATGTGTCTCGACGTGGGCCTGATTTGAACAGACGCTCCCGAAGGAAATAGATTTCTAGTCTATCGCATTAGACCACTCTGCCACCACGCCTACGTTGGATAAAACATTGTGTTGATGGCCTCGCTTAGGGCGGCAGCCACACATGCAGCCTCCCCGTAACGAAACGTCAAGAATAGTTTGCCTTTGTCAATTGAAACCCGCAAGTCAATATACACTGGATGAAGCAGCGTCTCTGAGAGGGAAGGTCAAAAAAGGATCATGGATAATTTCCATGCTTTGCTGGTTGAATACCATATGATGCAGCGTCTCTGAGACGAAAGGTTATACATGGTTTGCTTCTGCTGGTTGAGCTCCGTAAAATTCGATGCAAATTCCCGGCCGGACGTTCAATCCCCTGAATAACAAACACCCTGAACAAGGGACCCAGAAGAAAACATGCATAATTCCTCCTCCCATCATGTAAGAAGGTGCAGATGGTGTCACTTCAAACAGGTTCCGTATTTTTGAGACAAAAAATCATGATTTGCTTTCGTTCAATGAAACCTATAAATTTTATACCCTAACTCCCAACCGAGCGCCTAACCAATGAGAAAAACCCCAGAAACCCAAGAAATGAGAAAGAAAAAGAGGAAACATTACAACCACCTCCAACATGCAAAATCCCCTTTCCCATTATCCAAATAATTCATCAAGCACTCTTTGCCGGCCACCCCGTCCTCTTCTTCGTGACCACATACAAATTCAACGGCCTAATCAGCTGAAACTCCGGGTCGTATTCCACGGCCTCCAGCCCATCCCTCACAAACTTATACCGGAACAGCAGCTCCGACAACAGAATCTTCACCTCCAGCAGCGCAAAGTTAAACCCGATGCAGCCTCTCGGTCCGGTCGCAAACGGAATGTACGCCGCCCTATGGCGCTCCTTGATGTCATCCGCCAGCCAGCGGTCGGGGTCAAAGCGGAAGGGGTCGTTCCAGACTTCCGAGTTGGTGTAGATGGCGTACAGGGCCGGGATGATGACGGCATCGGCGGGGAGGCGGTATCCGCCGGGGAGGACGACGTCAGTCTTGATGGTGCGGCCCGGCTGGAACGATGCGTTGTGCAGGCGCTGGGTCTCCTTGAAGAAGCGGTCGAGGTAGGGGAGACCGTGGGCAAACTCAGGGGTCCATTCCGTCTCGGAGGTGAAGCCGAAGTCGACGAGTTCCTGGAGGAGACGGTCTTGGGTCTCGGGGTAGATGACGAGGCAGTAGATGAGCCAGGACATGAGAGCCGAGGTGGTGGTGTAGCCGGCGCCGGTGACGACGATCATGTTGGCGAGAACGAGGTCGCGCGGGAAGCGCTCGCCCTTTTCGTCGACGGCGTTGAGAAGGAAGTCAACGACGCAGGATGTTTTGAGCGCGGCCTCGGCGATTGGCATGTCTGCAATGCTAGAGACGGGCGCTGTGTCGATGACGCCGTTGAGGAGGGCGTATGTTTCCTTTCGGACTGTAGTCAGGCGGGTAGAGTCGCCCTAGGGGAGCAAGCGGTACCACTCGCCGCGGGCGGTAACTTTCTTGTTGAGGGAGAGCATGGAGACGATGCTGGTGATAATTGGGTTTGGCGTCGGGGCTATCGAAGTGGCCCAAAGTCCACGCCTAGCGCAAACTTGCCGATGGTCTCGGAGGCGAGCTTGACCATGAACTGGTAGACGTTCCATGATTCCCCGCGCTCGTCAAGCTGGTCAAAGATCTTGAAGGACTTGTGCACGCAGCTTTGCATAAGAGGTGTGTAGTGGCGGACTGCTTTGGGGCCCATGGCTGGGGGAAGGAACTTGTGGGCGAGGCGCCAGTTGTCGTTCTCGGTGTCGCAGACGAAGATGGCGGTGTTGTCCTTCACGACCCAGAGGGGGTGGGCTTCGCCGATTTTCTTGGTGAAATACTGGGATTCCAGGAGCGCTGCCAGAGCGGTGTCCGGGCTGTCGGTAAGGTAGGTGGTCTTGCTCATGTTGGTGGTTTTGATGGCATGGCCGTATTTGCGGAATAGGCGGTGGTGGTTGCCCGGATGGTCGGGGAAGATCTCATAGCAGCTGCCGACGAGAGGCAGGCCGGCAGGGCCTTGGGGGTTTTGGACCGCTTGGCCATCGATGCGAAGGCCGATGGGACCAGTGGCCGCGAGCACGTCTTCTATGCTCAGGAGGTCTTTGTCTTCAGACGAGTGAAATGTGATACCTGCAGGGACTGCGACATGAAGTGCTTGACCAGCGGCCTTCTTGAGATCGTCAAACTTATATTTTGGCTCGGCCGCCACTGTTTGGGCGGTTGACAAGTCGTCGCCGATGAGATAGAACTGTGACATCATCTTGGGAGGATGAGGCGGTATAGAGAGACTGAATGCCCGTCAATGTGGTTCGCACGTAGGACACGGCGAGATAAATAGGATACGTCGGCGCCATCATCGTGACTCGAGCCCTCGGCTTCCCGCAGTTCGGGAAGCACAACCTGGGAAGAAAGCGGTGGATTTGGATTGTGGGTTGTGGATTGTGAAGCTTGATGCCGTGGTTTCGAGATGTGAGACTGGAGCAGGGACGTGGCGATGTGGACTAAATATCTTAACGGCCCCCTCCTTGTGTGTTCCGCGAGTGCCGGTGCCGTAGCAGGATGACATTGGCGATGAGTTCCCTGGGATGCGGAGGGGTGCGAAATTCGTCGGAGTCGCGCTGAGTAAGTCCTCTGTGGGGGGTTCCGAAGAAGCCGGTAACTCCGTGACCCCCACCTATTCCCCACGGTTTACCTTCCCGAGCCTATGCGATGCTTATTTTGACAAAGAGCGGGTTGTCGCAGTGATTGCTGCAGCAAACAACTCTCGAAAAATGGGATTGGGCTCCCCTTCCAAGATGTCGCCGCCGATCGAGTCATTGCATCGGGATGATGAAACCAGACATGATCGCAATCTTCGCTTTCGGTTCGAGGATTGATGGACATGTTCGGACGTTCGGAATTCCGATGAAATTTCGTTGCCTCAGCTCCATTTAAGATGAAGCCGCTGGAGGGAGACCAGACGTCAAGATCTCAGTCCTGCCATGTTGACATCTGCATTCCTGCCGTTCCTTCCAAGCCCAACGACTTGCAAAACACCCAACCCACCGCTCTTTTTCTGACGTCATTCCGTCGACCCACCAAAGAAAGCACCTGCCCGACATGGCGACCACATTCTTTTTGGAAGATGTGCAAAAAACACAACCAGCTCGGCGACATCTGGCTGGTCCTTCATAACAAAGTCTACGATGTGACAAAATATCTGCAAGACCACCCTGGTGGCGACGCCATTCTGATGGAAGTTGCTGGCACCGACGCGACCGAAGGCTTCGAGGAGGTGGGGCATTCCCTGGAAGCCAATGAAGAGCTATACATCGGCGAGCTAGCAGAAGAGCACCACTCGGAGCTGGTCGAAGTGTTCCGCCCAACCTTCGAGAAAGTATCGCAGCAGGCGGCCGTCGCCGTTTCCAAAGCAACCTCCAAAAACAGCTCGCATCCTCCGAGGCGCACTCGGTCTTGGATTGGCCGCGGGTGTCGGCGCCATCATTCTGACAAGACGCGGCCACCCGATCACTGCAACCCTCCGCACCGCGCTTGCTCGCATCCCCAGCTCAACATCACTTCTCCCCAACTCTTCCAACTCCTCATTCTAGACAGGCTTCTGCTTTGCCAGTGTCACCGAGGCATCGCTCTCCATCGCATTGTCCCTCTGGGTATGGTCCAAGTTCGACGTCCAGGAAGAGTTCACACACTTGGCTGCTCGCCGCCCCGCCAGTTCAACACGAACCCTCCGAGCCGTCGGAAAGCCCGCCCTGACACAAACAACCGCTGCACTACTCTTGGGCAAAGCCGTCGGTCCTTCATCCGCGGTTCTTGACCCAAAAGAGTACATACCCTTCAAGCTAATTCGCAAGACCCTCGTCTCTCCCAACGTCTACCGTCTGCCAAGAATGCGCTCGGTCTCCCAACAGGCCAGCATGTCGCGCTGCGCGCCACCATTGACGAGAAGAGCGTCGCTCGGTCATACACCCCAGTCTCCAACAACAGCGACCTTGGCCGCATCGAGCTTCTCATCAAGGTCTACGACAAAGGTATCATGACGCAACACCTCGCATCCATGACAGTCGGCCAAAAAATCGACATCCGCGGGCCAAAGGGCACGATGCAGTACTCCAGGTCATTGGCAAAGCAAGTCGGCATGATTGCTGGTGGCACGGGGATAACGCCCATGTACCAGCTCATCCGCGCCATCTGCGAGGATGACAGCGACAATACACAAATCAGCTTGATCTATGCTAACAACACCGAGGGGGATATTTTGCTGCGCGAGGAGTTCGAGGGCTTTTCGGTGCGGGCCGCCGCCTATGATCAACGCGATGACCAAGAACTTAGCTGGGTTGGGATTCAAGGCGCCAGGCGCGATGTCAAAGTCAACAGATCAAGTCTTCTTGTTTTAGTGGTAGCCATGATGAGCGAGGATATCCACCGTCCAGACGGAGTCAGGGAACGTGTACGTGGCCTGGCTAGCGAGGATGGGCTTCATGAAGGCCGCGGTGAGCATACTGCCCTTGTCCGAGGTGAGGCGGCTGATGACGGGGGGCTGGTATCCTGAGGTCTCGTCCGCCTCGGGTCGGAAGACGAGCACACTCGGCGTACCATCGTCGTCGTCGACGACGAGGCCGACGAGATCTAAAGCGCCGTCGGCATCGACGTCGGAGAGGAACCAGGTGAGGTAGTTGTCGCCGGCCCAGGTGACTTTGAAAGAGGTAGAAGAGATAGTGGTGACGGTGGAGGTGGAAACTTCGAGGACGTCGATGCGGACATAGTCTGTAGGTAGGCAAATTTTATTTAGAATTTGTTTTCGTTAAGCGTTGAGAGGCGGCTAATAATTCCAAGGGTTTAACAACGGCAGAGGGAGGAGGATGCACCTGGCTTGCTATAGTCCTTGCCGTAAAAGAGGCGGATGACACGGTTCGCCGCCGAAGTTGTGGCACTGGACTTGACGAGTGTCTTCTGGGCCCTTTCGGCGAGGCTCTCGTTACAGGTGGAGTATACCAGGGTCGAGTAGCTCCCCGTCCACGTTGAAAACGTCCACAGGGTTGTGGCGGGACATGGACGTGTCCAGGGCGGCGGTGACGAAGGTGTCGCTGACGTCTTGCGACGCAACGCGCAGGGAGAACCCTGTGCAGTATAAACTGGATGTCAGCACCTGTTGCCAATTACTATTTTGCAAAGAAAACCATAATACGGCGGCAGCTTGAATCATGCATGGCGCGAGCGCACTGGTCGGCCGGCCAGAGCTTGATCTCCAACGAGTCGAGGCCACCGCCCACTACCTTCTCATCGTTAGGTGTCGGGCCCGTCCAAAGTGATCCCAGTTGCACAGAGCAAGAAGTAAACAAACCCCCTTGGTATCATATGCCCATTGGTTGTCATACCCGTCCACCGTGAGCTTGAATGCCTACCCCTATTCATTAGCATTCGAAACAGGCATCCGTCAATACGGAGGAATAATGACAAGGGTCTAGATGATATTTACCTAGACCATATCCTGTCCATTCTAGATTGCAGCTGCGAGCTCTTGCTCTTGTTGTAACATGAGGCTCACAACTCGATTAAGATAGCCCTTGGTATCCTGGTTCAGCTGCTCCGAGTTGGACAGGAAGCGCCGAATGCTAGCCTCCGGGTTGGTATTCCACTGGTCGCTGATCTGCTCGGCGTCGCCAGGAAACTGGCAGTTGCCGTAGAAGTCACCAGTGAGAGCAACGATCTGGCCAAAGGAAAGAACCAGGTCATCTTGGAAGCCGGGCCCGGTGTAGTTGAAATCAGCGCCCGAGATGTCGCTATCGGAAAATTTCAGCACGGCCCGGTCGCTAATGCCGCGATGCTCTGGAGCTTGAAAGTCGACAGTGCCCTTTGTCCAAGGCGCCATGTTTCTCTGCTACGATGGCAAGTAACTTCAAGTTGGTAGCCAAGAATGGAATGATGGTGCGAGATCCACACACTGCCACGATCCAGACCATGAGCGACACCACCCTGTACCGCTCGAAGGGCGTCTCGCCCGGCACCGCTTCCGACGCCGACTTCACCGTGTCCGGTGTCACCGGACTCGACGGCACCACTGTCACCTCCTCCTCCCCGGTCTTGTCCCGCCTAGGCTTGAACCCGTCTCGCACTACTATCGTCGCCTCCCCCGCCGGCACCGACGCCGAATGGATCCTCACGTCGGCGTCAACCTCTTCCCGGCCGTCGACGGCTTGCGCGGGGCTACCATCGCGTTCGGCCTCCACCTCGGCACCTACTCGCACGCGCTGGTAGAGGGCCTGTTTCGGGCGCCGACCGAAGCGCACCGTGTGCGCGGGCAGCTGAATTTGAAGAGTGTAGCGGGGGGGCGTGTTGCTGTGGGTCTATATCTTCTTTCAGTTGGCCACCTAGTAAGGACGTCTGGATTGGCTCGGTCCGAGTGCGCCGATGTATTGAGGAAGCTGTTGATCCTTAGTATACTCATCTCAGTATGATGCCATCTTGAACTTATGCTGGAAGAATGTGCCTTCTTTTTCCGCGGCCGAACTTCGTAACCTGGACTGAGGAGGACCCCTTCGGATACCATCCATCACCAACACCGGTATCCTGCCCTTCTATCGAAGCCAAATTTATCAACAAAGATAGGTTGGTAGGGTTCGTATTGTGATCTCATGTGTAGATAGTGATCTTGAAGGTCAGCATCCCCATGTTGTATGATACGGCGGATCGTTTTTCTCGTCCAACCAACAATTGATCTTAGAGTCATACCGATTTCGATATCCTTCTCCCAAAGTTACATACTGTAGAGAAAGTCCATGATTCTGTGCAATCACTTCTTCTATTGTATTAGGCTTGACCTACATTGTAATAGGCCTGTCTCACTTACATTGTAGCAGGCCTTAGCTGCATTGTCATAGGTCTCGTTTACATCGCTGTAGGCCTTGCTGGCCTGGTCAGAGCTATTACTTATACCATAAACCTCCCTTCTGCCACACCACCACCTGTGAAGATATGCCTCCTCGGCCTCCGGAAATAAACAATCCCAGTACCAATCCCATCCCACCCGGCCAGATTATTACGTGTTCGTTTTTGCCCCCTTCGACCCGTGATTGGTCAACAATCACTAAATTAAGGGGGGATTGCGACCTAACAACGTCCTTTTGTCTGGCCAAACCACACCGTCGGCGTTCAGCCGCACTCCCAATTTGGAAGGTCGTTCACAACCTGCATCGACCCGCGACCAGCAATAATTGCAGAAAAAACCCACCCGGGCCGATGTGACTGAGATTCGACCCGCAACATCGAAGATGATGTCTCCAAGACCCAGGCCGATATTGGGTCTACTATTACTTGCCCTGGCGGAGGCCAGTTCATGCAACATGGCAGTCCAAACGGCTGCGGGCGTACCCGGAGTCGCTAAGAGGCTTGAAGACCCCATCGTGACAAGAGCGGACTTTGTCGGTTGGCGCATGTTTCCGAATGGTACTTGTAAGTCCACCTCGTTCTCGTTTGTTTCCGGTGAAGGGCTCTTATAGCTGTACAGTCTGGCCGTCATTTTGCTCCTCCGGAAACACCATCGCGACCAGGGCTAGTATCGTCGCGTGTTGTCCCGTTGGAAGCACCACTTGCTACTTCCCGACAGCGTGCAGCGACGGGTTCCTGATGAAGACCATTACCGGCGCTACCGGTACCAAGACGACTGGTAAGATCAACTGGTATGCTATCTTTTCTACTCCTCCTGGGCTCGCACCGCAGAAGAAAACAAAAAAAAGAAAACACTGACACCCACCACAACAGTCTGAACGATGTCCCCGGCCTAGGCTGCTATCACGTCGTAGTTTACAAAGAATACGTAAACCAAGTGACCAACCCCTTCACATACTATAAATGCACTCCCACCCTCGCAGTCTCCAGTCCAGCAAGCTACTTCCAAACTCTAACACCCGGTGCCGAGGGTAAGCCTCCCGCGAACTGACGCTCCCCTTGTTACCTGGGAACCTTGGCTAACCGCTAAAAAAACAAATAAAAAACAGTCGTCGCAAGCACCCCGTCGTACGCCCCAGGGGAAACCTTCGTTGACCCACTCTTGACGATCACCAGCGCCGTGCGCACCTCGACTGCTGATACCAGCACCAGTCCTGCCGCAAGAACAGGAACGACGTCCAAACCATCACCCACAGCGACGACGACGACACCCGGCTCTCCCTCGCCCGCATCTCCATCCGCAGAAGGACTCACCACTTCCGATAAAATAGCCATCGGCGTGGGAATCGGTATCGGATTACCCACCATCCTCGTGGGCATGTTGGCATGGTTCTACCCGCGACATCGCTGGGGCAAGGGGCCTGTACCGTGACCTTTGCCGTGGCGAGTTTCCCTTCGTTGCAGGGGCCGATGCAGAGTGTGATGCAAGTGGGGGGAGATGTTGCTGCATTTGACATCCCTTCACAAGAAGCTCCTAATCGTCATAACCTACGGTAGCAGTAAGCTTGAATGACAAATCATAGAGCTTGAGGAAGGATGACCTCATTTCGTTGGAGCAGAGTAATGGAACGGTGGATGCTTTGAAGAGACAGGGGGCGGATGCTGAGTTAGCCATGCCGGAGGCTGGACATGCGTTTGATATGTTTCCGGTGGAGGGTCCGTTAAAGAGGGGATGAGAAACGGTGGAGAGGACTTGTGAGTCTTTGGGGAAGCATATTGGGAGGGGATAACTTTTGCATATTGGTGTTGGGATTTGGGTGGTGTTTTGGTGCTCGGGAGTTGGATGACTTTCATGATTTCGGATGAGCTCGGTTAATTGTGGTTTTTCAATCGTGTTTTCGGATTTCCCACTTCTTCTCTTCGCCGTCTACCATCTCCAATAGTCATTTTCTACCCATCGAGCGTCAACACCTTGTTAGCGTAAATCTCCCCACTTGATCCCTGCTTCCCACAGATCTCATCCTTTTTTATATCTCCTCCCTGGGCACACTGCTCCAGCACAGTAACCTTGCCATCAGCCTGCACCCTCTTCAAGACACTATACGCAATTGTCAGCAACCCTCACTCGCTAATGTCAATCCCGTTCTCATTCCAAAGAAGACAGGGAAAACCGCAAAAGCTTACCCCCCGCCGTCACCTCCATCACAATCCCACTCCTGATAAACCTCCAACACCCCCACCCGCTCATTATACGAAAATATCGTCCCTGTCGTATCCTCATCCTCCCCTTCACCTCCCTTTTCCACAATGCGCGTGCATTGACCCTCGGGATATGGACCCTCGCGGAAGCATAGTGCATTGTATCCCGTCAGAGTGTTCTCAAGGAGGAACATGACGATTTGGGCGTTGGGCGTGGAGAAATCGGTGGACCATTCGTAGACGATCCAGAGGGGGAGGGTAGGGTCGGGAGTGGCGCAGAGGGGTGTGGTGCGGGCGGAGAGGACCTGGGAGGGGGAGGGGAAAGTTGGGCTGGAGGTGATGGGGAGGGGAAGGGATAGGAGGGTGAGGAGAAAGGTGAGGATGGATTTACGTAGGAGGGAAGACATGATGGTGGAGGTTGGGAGGTTTGCCAAGGAATAGCCAAGAAGCGAGCTAAGAAGTGAAGAGGTAAGGTTGGCGGTATGCGGGGTTGGTGGGTTGAGCCCCATTGTATGCTCGGGTCTTGGCTAAATGGGGTTGGCGGTCTGGTTATAGACGACTAGCCGGTTCGGGTGAATTCTTGGAATAGATTTTTCATGTGAGGAGAATAGATCTTAGTAATTGATGGTGGGATGAGAATCTCCCAGCGATTACCGCGATCCACACTAGTTAGGGTATCCATGTTACCGGTGCTGGACTTCATCCCCCATGTAATAGATGCCTCAAGGTGGTACAATGCGAACATAGAAGTCGGGCGCTCTCTAGCTCAAGCCATTGTTCCACCTATTGGCGGTGTCATCCTAGCCCAAGAGTTTCCCATCTTGGAGAGAAATGAGGTTGGCCGGGTGGGTCCCGATGGCGATGAGAATGCTCATCATCTTGATGCTGTAGTCTCTGGTGCCCTTTTCTACCGCCCGACCGATCCCTGACAAATTCCAGGGTGACGGATACGGCCGCATCTGGTGGATGTTAAACAAGGTGGCAGATGGTCTTACACCCTGTGATACCAAGGTAAGTGAGTGTTACAGAAAAACTTGGCTCTGGGTTACCGGAGCTGTGATAAGCCTCTCACCTTCGGTTGTGAGTGTGATGAAGCCGCTTCGGGACCAACGCTCGTACTCAGGGTTCATTCCTCGACCTGGACTAAAGGACTGGTACTGGGCGTAGTTTCGTTGTTGATGCTATTCCATATCGCGCCATCGAGGATACTCTCAATTCGTGCTTTGCATGCGCCGAACCCGTTCCCGGCCATGTCTACCACTGCAGGAAGAAAAGCGAGAAGCAGCTACGCCTAAAGAGAGGCGAACCGAAGGACCTGCAAGCCATGTTTGCCATCGTCTGCATCGACATCGACGCTACTGGCCGCGAAAATGGCAACCACCGTGATATATTGTGTGGCGCTATGGCTCACATCAATGCCACACAATCCGTTGGGTATCGATAATCAGAGCGCTTCTGCAACGCATCGGGAACGTCAAGGCGAAGAGCATCCCCTCGCCCAAAACGCGAGGGCTGTGGTTTCGACATTGGACTGCGAGATGGCGTGATTCCCCCTTTGGCGGCAGAGAATATTGCGGTGCCGACGGGACACTTGGCCCTGCGAGGAGAGGACGAGAAGCTGCGCTGTGGGACTGGCTGTTGGGCCTATTCCCGAGGCCACGAGCGTTGGTAGGACCTTCCATGGTGTTTCAGTGATGTGTGTTGGTGAAATGATGAAGAGACAGCAACTGAGAACGCTGCTTGATTTTGTAGTGCCCGGATTCCAGGACAAACTTTGTATATCAGCTTATCGGGAGAAAATTCGGAATGGAAGGTTCAACCACTTACTACTGAAAAGTGTGCTGCTGAGGGAAGTTCTAAACTCTGCCCGCGATCTGGCAAACGAATTAAAAGTCTGAATTTACGCCACATTACCGTCCATGTAACATTGCTCCTCACCTAGGTTTGGCATGTTCGAACTACGGCCGGCTTTGGCAGACGTTCCTCTGTGACATACGGCCAACAAGCACTGGCAGGGAAAGATGTCCTTTAAGATATAATGGCAAAGTTAAAATGCCGCCCTCTTCATTATGATTGCTACCAAGCGAGTATATCGGCGCCTTACAGGTCAAGGGTTAAGTCGGGGTGAGTTGATGACATTTCCTATCCGTCGATAATCCCAAGTTTCCAACAACCCATCCCTAAACCCTCTCGTCCTTGACCGAAATGGAATCACTCTCAGACTCTGTTTACCCCCACTGACCACTAGACACCACATCCCGTACATGTAAGTCACGGGGTCTAGTTTCCGATCACTCCTGTTCCTGATTATCATGTAAGCTCACCGCTATTTTAGCCACCCCTCTGACACTCGGCCATATCTCAACCATTTCGATTCCTGTTAGAAAGAAAGGGGTTCTGGCCCAGAAAGAAAAATCTGGAAACCACCAGAACAATAGATTTGTAACCATTGCCACAGACACGCAATTGTAGCCGCACGGCTTTGCCACACGGCTTGCCACTATTCACAGTTATAAGGAAGGTTCTCTAGCTGAGCCAGAGAGCCGAACGAGTAATAGAATCACGGAGTTGCGACCCCATCAATTTCACAGAATCCAGAGTGCAGTGCTTCCAACAAGTATCTTATTACTCTCTCTCAGAATGATTTGCCCGTCACATATTATACATTACTTCGGTTGGTTGGTAGGGTTCTACAGGCCTGTAGTACAGCGCCTGCAGGTTGGTTGGAGGCCTGTAGTACAGGGCTTAAGAACTACTTCAGGGGAAGAAGTGCGAGTACAGCTCTGTGGTATAGAGGTGTAGGGTATGACGGTAGTGCTTAGTGAGGTACTGAAGGAAGCAACGAAGGCCTGTAGTACAGGGCAGAATAGGCAGTTACAGAGGACTCTGCACTGTAAAATAAGGCTAGTACAGCGGACTTTGCGCTGTAATCGAGCGTTGTAACTGCTGAAGAGAGTATTTAGTTGCTTACTTGAATAATTGTTACCTGGGAGCCATTCTGACGGATTACGCATCCCTTACTTTCCATCGAAAAGAAACTGTAGCCGAGAAGCTGAAAATGAGCCTCTCAGGTTGTACGACGGCCATGTATGGGATCCCTCTAGCTTAGGGTAGACCTAGAGAAAGCTCAGCCTAGCTTAAGATTATGAAAGAAAAGGAAATTCGTAAGCCGGAATTCGTCTTATACAATCAGGCTGTGCTCTGCTGTCCTCTTCTTGCCCATCTTCAAAGTCAGGTGCTACTAGCCTGGAGTAGTAAATTTAACGTTTGGTAACTAAATGAATAAAGATGAGACATTCCGTTCTAGTAATGGATGGAATTAGAGGTATAGATCTCAGTTGATGACAGCTATCATAAAGGCGTAGTTACTCCGGCATGGTTATTCCGCTAACCCCCCCACCCCCCCGCAGTCTCCCGGATGCCGTGTCTAGAAGTTTCGATAATTTTGTTAGACTCTGATAAATTTCCGTAGAGATATCCTGCGAGTCCATAAGATGCTCCAGAAGCGTGTCTGCAAGCCCAATTTCCCTCCTAGCGGCTTGACTAGCTTCTTAGAGCTCCATAACTTGCCCCTCCGCTCTTTGGAGTCTTGTCCTGAGTCGCTCATTGCCCCGCCTCAGTTGTGTCATTGCCGGGTCGTAGGTGACATTGCTTGCTTGTGTCAGCGGAGGGTGAATCAACTCTTGGTTGGGAGGTGCCATTTGGAGGGAGATCGCGTGCGTGGAGAGAAACTGGCTTTCGACTAGCGATTCTGGCGAAGAACTTGCTGCACCGGCACCAAGATTCATCCGGCTCATCTGCGAATCTGTGAGGCCGATTTGGGACGGCGGGTTGAGAGCTGAGTCGTTTATCGGCCAAGGGATGGATACGGTAAGAGTTTGTGATAGCAGGTGCGATTCTTCCGTTGGTAGCGGGCTGGTGAGACTGGGGACCAGCGAAGAGGGATCCAAGCTGCTCAAGTTGTGAGCTCCTGAGAAGCAGTGGAGGGGAAAATTAAAAAGGTAGAACTTACAGGCTGAATGCTGACTCCTCAAGTTGCCGATCTGGGAAGGACACATCCGAGAAATTAAGGCTCGGGACCGTCATCGACAGATCGCAGCCGTAGTCTAGTAATAGTCAGTCTAGGTAAACGGCCGGCAGTCCGTAGCACCCACTTACATGGGTTATAAAGACCTTTCAAGTAGGCCAAGTCCAATGATTCCATTTCCGGGATCAGTAGCCTAAACAGCCTCCACCAGGTATCCTCCTCCGACATAGAGCCGCACGGTTTTTCGACCTCGCTTTCATGGTTAGGCTCCATGAAACGCTCCGTATCTGGCTTTGGATTTTCCGAACAACTTTTGGCTTGGGCATGCTCGCTCAGCTTGGCTTTCGTGTCGAACGACCTCCAGCATGTTCGGCATCGAGATGAGATCATGTGTCTTCTGCTGAGATGTTGCCTAATGGACATGACGAGTTAGCACAACTTAAGGGGTATGCTGACGGCGCCTGCACAGAGGGGGTTTCAATCTGCGAAGTCGGCAAAGTACACACCTCAACCGATACATTCCCTTACAGCCGCCCTCGGGGTTCCTTGGCCCCCTCTGTAAGCAGTGATGGAATTGCTCGTACACTTGATACGGGCAGGCAAAGCGCTTGTTGCTGGAGTTTGGGGGGTTCGGGCGCCGCCGCTTTCTACTACCGCCTTGTCCATCACCCCCCCTCTCTCTTGATCCAGAGTCTTGTGTTTCGTTCCCCGATGGTCCAGAATCGCCTTGTGCTCCTTGACCCACTCCAGCAGAACCGCCTGGACCAGAATCGTAGGAGTTGGAGTTGCTGTTATTCGATGGCCCGGTCTGTTCGCCATCCTCGTCGACAGGTCTATCGTCTTCATCTATCGAAGATGCATCGGAGTTCGCGCAGTCGCCGTCCACATTGGGTATCCTCGAAATAGATAAAAATTTAAGCTGGATTTTTGCGACTCCTATTTGTCGGACATCACGAGCAGGTGTCTTGACCCCTTCAATCTGGAGTCGAGATACCTGAGACATCTGTTGTTCGGTTATCGCCCGTTTCGTGCCGTCGCCGACTATCGAACCCGTCTTCCGGGAAGGCGGAGTTCTGCCCTCTTGCGGTCTGGACACTAGCTGCTCCATTGGGTCTATTTCCATCGCATCGTCATCCGCAGGCAATGCGCTTTGCTTATCTAGCTGAGCGGGATCACCTTCGACTGCCAGCCCCAAATTTGAAAGAGTTTTTTGTAGCTCTCTGTCGGAGGGACTGTCTCTGGCAATGAAACTCTTCTCGGGTACCGACGTAACAGCTTTCTTCGTACCAAGGTATTTCTCTTCTTCCCTCAGCAAATCGCTGACGTTTTTGGTGGGGTTATTGGCATGAAGAGCCTGGGTATCGCTCGGGGTTTGAGGCGGGCAGAAACTATTAGCAGCACTTCCACCGATTGGATTGGGCAGTACATGATGCACCAATACTTCATTTGAGGGTTTCTCAACGACTTCCGAAACGAGATTGGCCATCGGAAAGGCTTGTATACCGGTTACCCCATGGTCGTTGGCCAGATCCGGTGTCCCTAGATCTGTGGATGGGATACTAGCGGACTCTGGATCAACCAGGATACCGTCGCCGTGTCCACACCCGTTCATGCCTCTCACCCCAACATTAGGGCAGACGCCGCCTTCCGAATGGGGCGTGACCGGATGCCCAACGCATTCGTGAAGCGCCTCGCCACACCTTAAGCAACAAGCTCTTTGGGTTGGCCCCGGCGGGTGGTCTTTGAGCAGTTTCTTGGCTGAGTTGTAGCTCGTATTTCTCTCCGGGTGCCAGGTCGAGTTAACAAGGGTTGTCAGCATGGGAAGGCCGAACTTTGAAGCGTATATGGCGGCAGAGTGGTGAGCATGGGCGGTAGAGTGATCGTGTTGGGCGTCATTGGTGCCTTCTTCTAACGTAATCATCACACTGCGATTGTCCTCAACCTTGGTTGATACGGCTGAAGAAAAAGAACACGTGTTGCACAGCTCCATAACCGGGGAGAAGCTTATGCTGCGCTCTGAATGGTGCCGTGACGCGGAGGACGGATTCCAGAGGGAGAGCGGGGTGAGGGCAGCAGCCCGGTTATGGGGCTGGGGCCTTAGGTGGATTGTCGAAGGACCAAAGTGGTTTTCTGCTGGTGGGTTGTATGGGAATGAAGACGTACTCTGTGGGGAACTGTTGTCTTGGACTGGGGGGGTAGCGTATGCATTGTACAACAGCCCGCTGGACCGAAACCCCTGCGATTCCACCAAGCGTGTGCCATGATCTTTACGTTCGGAGAAATGCCTTGGTCGGGGCCCTTGGACTGGCGATACGGCAGTATCGGCTGCCACCACATTTTCTTCGGCGGTAAGTTTCAAAATAGGAAGGACAATCTGTGCCATATGTATGGAGACATGAACAGACAGCTTCTTCCACGTCCTGAAAGTCCTACCACAGAAACGGCAAGGCTCCTCTTGCGGTCGCTGACGTGTTTCATGGTGACATATGAACAGTTTTTGCCAAGTAGGATCTGAACATCTGGATCGGTCCATTGGTATCTTGGGTTGGACCTCGACTTCTGGGTATTTGTGATCCCGGACAAGGTGTTGAAGAAAGGTATCCTGTCGATAGCAGACGTGTCGGCAATCCTTTATGTCGCAACTCCACCACTCTAGATGGCGGTGTTCCTCATTCTCGTGCTTGATCCAGTCAGCCCTGTGCTTAAACATCTTTGGATCGCTGCATGTTTCAAAGGTGCAGGTGTAGGGCTGAAGATCTTGGATAATATGCCTCGTCCAGTCCGAGGGTTTGGCGATGGCTTGGATTTGATAACATGCCTGACATTCTAGGGTGGCTGGCAGTCTCTTCACTGGGGGGGTCGGAATTCCGGGCGGAAAGCTGTGCTCGGTAATTGCACCTGGCCCTGAATCCTCGTCATCGCTGTTTGGTGCGGATGCTCTGAAGGGGACACGGTCGAGAGGCCTGGGAGAGCCACTTAATGCGTTACATCGCGGTCCAGAAGCACAGTTCCCACGCTGGTCAAGATGGTTTATTTTTGCGTTCAGGAGAGACCCGTAGCGCATGACCTGCTGAAAGGCAATTCTGTCAACGAGGTAGACATTGCGAGTCCTCAGCATGGGGCTAAGCGTCAGGATGTGCTGCTGAAATCCATTAAACGTCTTGCTAAGCGGCACCACGTCACAGGGTTCCATCGGAGGTGCCATATCAAAGTCGTTGCCTTCGTTGCTTTCCATCGCTTTGCATAGTCGAGTAGACGAGCCCCATGTAGGTCGAGGGCGTTCGGCAGCCCCGACAGGCTTTCGCCACGAGGAGGTAGGTCGCCTACCTATATCGGCAGAATCGACTTTTGAGAAGCGGCGCTTGAGCTCTCCGTCGGGCCGGCATCTCTTGGCTAACCCTGAAGTACTCGAGCCGCCGAGCATTTCGGACCTGAGCTGGATGATAGAACTCGGAGGGGGTTTTTTCATAGTTATATCGGTGATGACCGCGCCATGATTCGATGTCGAGCCCGGCAGGCTCTGGCTACGAGAGGTCCAGGTCGCTGCGCAGGAGCCAACAGAGTCGGTGCCGTGGCGCAGGTGTTTCAATCCCTCTGTGGCCGTTTCCGAGGTGACCGGCTGTCGGGTTTCGCGCATGGGCGACAGATCCGGGAGGTTAGGCTTGGCGGCGCCCTCTATTGGAACACGTCTGTCCTGGGATGGGTGTTTGTCCGTCGCATTGGTGATGGGAGGCCCGCGATTGCCAACGACGGCAAGAACGTCGGAGGTGGGTAGTGTCGGCGATCCCCATTCATTAATGCTCAGAGCGCCACCTGCGGAGCTGGATTGCGGGATAGATTCTAGCCAACCTGCTATTTCCTTGTTTCGTTCCCATGAATTCCGCCAAGCCGCCGGTACGTCGATGCTGGCAGTTCTGCCGTTTGTAGGGTGACTGAGGGGATCCAAAACTTTGCTTGGTCTATGTTGCCAGTCAAAACCCGCCTCGGCCTGGTCGGGGCAGGGGGGCTTTGCCTGCGCAGGCTGGTGCTGCCGCGCAGCCATTACAAGGGCAGGCACCTGCGGTGAGCGAGAGGTCCTAGGATGGAATGTCGAGATAGCATGCACTGCTTGGCCGCAGCGTTGTAAGTTGACGGCGCCTGCAGAACTCTTGGGAAAAAGAGCCTTCTCGGTCAAGTGTGGATGACGCACATCCTCCCTTTGGTTGGGCTGCGGCTAGTCAAAGTGAGGCGGCAGGCTGACAGGGGTGGCACACAATTGTGTGGACAATGTGCTTGGCAAGCTGAGCTGTGCTGTTAGTCGCTACTTCACATGGAGGATGGAGGACGGTAGGCAACTAATGTAACTCTCTATCACAATTGTCTGGGGTAACCCAGGCCCGCATCCTTCCGCCCCACACTCGGGTTGTAGAATTGATCCCTGCAAGCAAGATGATAGGTTGTACGTACTCCTCCTCCAGCACAATAAAGACTAGCACGACAAGGGCCCCAGTATTATCCTCTTGCAGAAAATGCTACAGAATCATAACAGTGGACCCCTTGTTGCGCTAGTCTTTATTATGCTGGAGGAGGAATACATCTGAGCCCTTGTCAGGTCCAGATTTCTGGTATCAGGTGGAGTGCCTCCGCCGTCTGCTAATCTCAGAGAGTTGGCCTGTGTACGCAACCCCGGAATCCAGAAAACACATCGCTTCTATACTTTAGATATCGGGTTGCTCTTACGGAATTTCGGGTTGCCCGCCTCGGACGCATGGATTCGAAATCGCAGTCGCTTGACAGCGCAATTGTGAGCACAAGGACCTTCGCGAATGCTGATTGGCTGAAAACCGGAAACTAAACACTTTATGTGTTGGATGGTGGTCCGGCTTTCAAGTCCATCCCGGTTCTAGGGATGCTGCCTTCTTTTAGTCATCTCAGCAATTCTACAGAAGTTTATGTCCCTCTTAGGAAGTGGTAGCACTTTTGCCACACGAGAGCTGTGGTGGTGCGACGTGCTTGCATGTAGCAGATTTGGTAGCATCGAAGCCGATGACTGCGAAGGAGGTGATGGATGTGCCGTTAGCGGAGGTGAGGGTTACGGGTTTGGGGTTTGAAGAGGTAGGAGTGTCGGTGATGGGGGCAAGGGATCTATTAAGGGATCCGGTGGAGTGGGGTAGGGTTGACGATCTCGTTAGGAAAGGCGGCGTAGTGGACGGAGGTGTGTGTTGCGGCGAGAGGCCTGCTTCTTTGTGGGGAAGGGAGAGGTGGGCGTGCCGCGAAGGCTTAAGAGGAGGTAGGCAAGAGCCAGTGTGTACCCCTTTTCCCCTCTGAGATAGTTGGTCCGTTCCCAGGCATACTTTCGCAACTGCTCCCCCAGCTGGGCCCCATACTCCTCTGCGTCAAGATTGATCTTACGAACCCGCGAATTGCTGTCGAGACCGAAGATTTTTTGCAAAGCTTCGTCTTTTTGGCTAGTCAAGACCCACTTCGCTTTGCTGCCCTTGGCTTTGGCCTTGGACACGTCGGCTTTGATGAACGCTAGCAACTTGTCTGTCAAGGGGGAGTCCTCTAGCAAATGGAGATTGTTGATGACCAGAAAGATCCTCCCAATCGAGGATTCTGTGAGTATGTCCTGCAAGCATTGACACATGTTCTCGATGCTGAGTTTAGCCTTTGGTCGGTTCTGTTCACCTAGGGGATCGTCGATGAATGGCTCAGCATATCGTGAAAGGGCAGGCTCCTGCAAGCAAAGCTGGTGCAGAAGAGACTTGACAAGACCCTCGGCATTGTCCTCGAGCCCTCCTGTGGATGCTGTCAGTACGGCGTGTAAAACGTCGTCGTTCCCAAGCCGAAATAAGGGCAAAACTAACCCCGCGTTTCGCCTGAAGTTGGCCAAGGAGAATGCCGACAATATTGTCCAGGTGCTGAGCGTTCCGAAATTGACCTTGGCATCAGTTAGTCAAAACATCTCGTCACACCAGCCGGAAGAGACCAACCCTGATATGCCGAAGCATAATTGAGCAGCATGATGCGAGCGTTGAGGAAATCATTGGATGGTCAGGTCTTCAAACTCAAGACCCTCGGCGATTTGCAGGATGATTTCACTGGGCAGCCGGTCAATGAAGAATCGCTCCCGGGAGATCTCGGTCGCCGTGCTCGGTGTAGTGTTTGCTGCCTTGCGCCTTCTAGGTCGCGAAGAGCGAGAAGTGTTGGAGCCGGATCCGGCGCGCGATGAAGACTTCGGGGCGTCTGACCGGCCACGGTTGTGTCCGCATCTTGTGCAAATGTTGTCGCGGCCTAAGGTGGTCGCATCATCACCGGCGTAGAAGTATTGGTTGCCTGGGAAGGTACATAGGGTTGACAGTGGCAAATGGTAATGGGGAAAGGTTCGAAGAAGGAAGCCGCTAAGTCTGCTAGAAAACCCAGACGGGAATGGCCATTTCGTGGCAACCCAGAGAAATCCATCATGCTCGAACTCGGGCATCATCGGGTAGCCAGCCCAACCAACAGTGCAGCATCGCCTGTGTCGTGGAAGAAAAGACCTCAGGCTGCTGCCCGAAGCGGGCCTATAGTGTGCATGACTCACTGCTCCTTGGTCAAGAAATTGCCCATATCTAGCCCCAATTCCGGGCAGGAACGAACAAGGCCAAAAAGAACCTCCTGCCCGCGAAGACTCCATTCGGTGCGTTTTGTCTAGGATGCAGCGCGACCAGCGCGGGCACCCAAACCTGGAATGCGCAAGAACCCAAACACAGCCCGGAGATATCCAAGACAGCACTGCAACAGGACATCCCTATTGCAGCCAGCCCAAGCCTTTTGGGCACATCCGAGCCTTTGGTTCAAACTAGGGCTACCAATCTGGGGCAGCACGGCGTCGCGCGCACCGTGGTTGGCCGGGAAGAGGTAGGTGCCCAAGGCAATCCCTTCGGCGAAGCACGCCCCGCAGAACGCACCCTTTCTTTCTCTCTTAGAAACGAGCTCTGGGACCGCGGTTGATTACTACTGAATTCTGGATCCAATATTTTCTAGGCCCCGAAAGCAACAGACCTTACAAGCACACCTAGGTTAGCCAAGCATACCCAGGTCCCCATCCATCTCACAATAGCATTGTTTGGTTCCACATCAGTCCCCCTCGGTCCCTCGTACATGACGCCAGGTCCTGCGTAGAACTTTAGCCCTCCTCACCTCAAACTGCCTCGTTCGCATCACGTTATATGCCCACAAAATGGTCGAGATGAAAACCAGCATGCCAAGGGTGAAGCCCGGGAGAATGATAGCAAAGACACTGAAACCAAACGACCCAGTTTGAAAGGCGTCGTTATCCACCGTCTTGGTGGTCGAGAGAGCCACCTGGGCAGCAGACAGGATGAGAATGACATAAGCTGCGATGGTGATAATCCAAGCCGAGTTGTCGCGGTAGAAACTCCCAAACGAGTGCCAGGTCGCCACAAAGCCCGAAGAGAACGGTCCATGCCGGGCAAAGAAAATGAGATTGAGCCGGTTGAGACGCAACTCGCCGTAGATGAAGCGAGGTGCGACATGGGCGTAAAGACAGTTCGCGCCGTCTTCGGCGAGGATCTCACGCACAAGTTGGCGCCACTGGAGCCAGGTGACTTCGGCCGGAATGAGACGTTTTTCCTTGGCGATGGCAAAGTCACTCTCGTAGGCGACGAGCGCGACGTACGATAGAAGGAAACCAAGAGCGCACGCTCTCAGCTGCGGGTGTTGGCAGCTCGAGCTTGGAGTCCGCAGCGGGTCGCCCCCTACGGCAGCATCGTCTCCTCCCTGGCACCGATTGCATGCAAGATGGTCCTCCCAGAACAGCGGGTTGAGGAGGTAGCGAGGTATCGGCTTGGCGAAAATGCGACCCGAGCCCCAAATAAGATGGGATTCCATCCGCTCCGTCACAGTGATCTCGCGTCCCAGAGCCTGTTGATGATGGAGCGGGCGAGGTGGGACAGGCCGACCCGAGAGCCAAAGCAAGTGGATAATATCCTGCAACCTCTTCACACTGAGCTCCTTAGCAATGAGGTCGATCTCAGGGATCAGGGGCGCGCGAAGGTCGTCGTTGTCGAATCGGTACGATGCAGGAAACTGGTCCTGCAGCTGGCTTCCACCATCGGGATCATTTCCCCCAGGCTTTTGCGGGGCGAGGATGTTACACGAAAACGGCAACGGCGGCAACGGTATCGCAACTACCTGTTGCCGTATTTGAGGCTATAAGGCGAGGTTGTAAGCCGCGGATCCTAAACTGCGTTGCATCTGTTGAGGTGTTTTCCCCTCACCTTGTCTTTTCGCTGCATCGGATCTGGCTCGAATTCCGCCTATGCGAGGCTTTGCGGGCGATATTTCCTGGTCGTTGAGATTGTTGAGGAGTGTGGGATTTCTCAGGAGCACGGTGTGCTCTGCCACGCCGGGTCTGCCTTCCCAGTTGACCTGTAATCCAAGATGCGGTGATGGGGAGGGAGTCGGGCCTGCTGCCAACGTGGCAGCCTAGATATGCGCGTAGGGCGCGTAGGGCGCGTAAGTCTCATTGCTGAAGCGAACCACAGCAAGCCTTTGCACGTGAGATGCGCGGGATATTGATATGTGCATAAATAATCCATACCGAAATACGCATGTATCGAGGAACTGGCCAGATGCGCTGCCGCAATATACCTGCAAATCAGCAGCTTGTAGTCATGAGATTGATATTAGAATGCCTTGAGAGTGTCACTTGTCTAAGGTAGCTGAGACGGTGTTGAATGGCATTGAATGGAAGCATGGAATACAAGGGCCTCCAATGCTGTGGGGCTATGTTAGGCAAACAAAAAAGCCCGCCAACAGCTGTCTATGTTGCATGCCAACAGGCCTCGCTAAATGCATCCCTGTGACTCCCTGTGACGGGACGGGCACAATTCACCCACATGCATCGGCTACCGCCCAGTGGAGGTCCAATAAAAGTGGCCCGTCGGCCCCTCCCACAGCACTCGATTTCCCTTCCAGCATCCTCACTGGGTTCCGAAACCCGAACAAATTAACGACTCGGAAGCTTTTTCTCATCAATCCGGTCCACAAAACCACCCACTGCTGCACACATCAACCACCAACCAAAATGGCCGCCATGGAATCCTACCCTCTGCCGAAATTGCCAAAGTCAACTTCCCCCTACATTCTAGAGAAGAAGGCAATTGCGTGCAGAAAATACCAAGGCCTGGGAACCATCACCTACATCGACCCGAGAGATGATAATAAAATCCCGCGAGAGCGAGACTATATCTTTCTTGTCAACCGTGACCTGCAGAAACCCGTGGGGGCGCTGGTGTTAACCACCCACCTGGACGAGCAGGGCCAGCCTTGCGTCACCCTAGTCCAGCAGTTCCGCCCTCAGTACGAGACCGACACGATCGAGTTCCCGGCCGGCTTCATCAACCGCCGAGGGAACGAGACGGTGGAGCAGGCGGGTATACGTGAGCTAGAAGAGGAAACCACCAAGACGGGCACCGTCACTTCCACAAGCCCACTGCTGACCTCAGAGCCGGTGCCCATCACGGCATTGCTGAACGCCGTCGTCGTGGAAGGGCACGACAAGAAGGGCAGCGAGGCGGGCAAGCAGCGTCTTGATAAGGGCGAGTTCGCTGTCGAGTTGGAGGTTCCGCTCCTCGAGTTGGAGAGTGCCTTGCGCAAAGCTGAGAGGGAAGGAGTCCTGGTCGACCCCCGGGTCTGGATGTTTGTGGAGGGTATTAACTGCGCCAGGAAGTTCGGTCTCTAGAATGTAGGGTTGGCGGCCGAAGCTGTATTCGTTTATTTCCTCTTCTTCCATTCGTTACTGTGTGTCTGGGTGGTAATGCAAAATTACCTACCTAGACCCGGATCTAGGAGCATCCTCATAGAAGAACTTTATCGCTGTTTCAGTGCGTTGGAAATAGGTTCCCAGTTTTAACACAAGATGACCCAAACTGCGACTCCGTGGCATCTGTGTTCGGGGCTACCTCGGGGCTCACCCGAGAGCCCCGCTTTCAGGGTGTCAGCCTGGGTGAGCTGGGTGAGCCAGACCCACATGCGGGTGACGAGCTGGGTGAGCTGACAAAAGTGGAACGAAGTGGAACATGCAATCACACCAAGTATAAAACCGGGACATCGCTAGTCCCCGCAGCCCGCTAATCTCGTTCATCGACGGCGAGAAGCCCAGTCCCAAACCAAAAAACTCAGTGGAATAAGAAATCATAGGGAGAGCCCGGGGGACTCTGTTGTGGGCTCGCAAGAGAATTGGCAGAGGTATTCGCGATAAGAGTCTTTTAAAGAACCTCCCGAACGAAGTCTTGCTCAAAATAGCTGCCGTGATAGATAGCGTGCTAGAGACATCCCCGCTGAGACCGAGGATCGGGAGCACTACGGGGCCGAGATTGTATATGTGCTGGCCCGTATCCGGCGACAAAGCTCAAGGGACACGGCGACTACATACATGTAAAGAATATGGATTGTAAGGTTGACTGGAGTAGAAACGTTAAGCCGTCCCTGCATTCATTCCGTCTGGGCTGCAGACACGCGGATTTCTCGCACCGGGGCCGACCGTGCTGAACCGGACCAGCCGCCAAAGGCGCTGCGCCGCATCGGGTTTGGGTGATCATAAATTGAAGGCTCTCTGGGCGGCTGTGCCGCTCCAAACAGCGAACTGATGCTGCCTGCGCCGCTAAGTCAGTACACACTACCAGATCTATAGACGTTTGGACCCGCTAACCGATCCCCCCCTACCCGATCACGTAAGCAGGGGGTGACCACATGGCAACAACAATGCTACAAACACTTAAACACGGCCAAAATTAATAGAAATTAATGTTTATAATATCTCCTTAGCCTTATGAAACTATAAAGTACCTGAATAACCTCCTCTACGCGTTTTTTAAGTTTAGGTAGCGGGTCCGCTGTCTTCCTTCGCTTCCTTAGGTTAGGGAGCTTCATTAAGGCCTCGTTGGCTTCTGCAATTACTTTTATATTAGTAAACTTATTGTTACTACTTTCCTTTACTCGCCTCTTCGTACGAGGCTTTTCAGCTTGTAAATTAGCCTTTAACTACACGTTTTCAGCTTCCAAAACAGCCCTCTAACCGTTACTACAACCTACACCTAGCACAGACCCGAAGGACTAGTTAGGTTAAGACAGAACGTATGGCACGACGCTAAAGACTGGTAGGCGTTCTAAAGACGGCTTATTAAGCTAGCACTCTGTTACGACCTGCTCTTGACGAGGACCTGAGGGGGGGTCCGGACAAGATAAGACAGAGCGTATGGCAGGACGCTAAACTTAAGAGGTGATCCAAAGACGGCTTGTTGAGCTAGCACTCCTAGATGAGAGTACGCTGTCACTATAGGTCGCTGTCACTATAATGCACAGAGGGAAGTCTGAACAGTAGGACATAAATGAATAATGTAATACTAGCGTGAGGAACCAGGAGTCCCTTACGGCTATCGTGGTTACGATGATGACTATCTATACTAGCTAACTAAGAAGTACCTTGTACACTGCTTAGTCCGTTATGCTTGGTGGTGCACCACGTAATTACTGCCAAGCAGTGAACTGGGTGGTGCTTGGTGTTGTAATTTGGCCGTTAGGAGATTCAGGGTCTCCTGTAAGCCTGCACCCAGGGCTTTAGCAATCGGGCGAATGGTTACACCGTTTTCGTCAAAGCGGTGCCCCAATCAAACAGGGCGATACACTCGCCTTGCGGCTAATAACACAACAGGCCCTGAAATGCACCTATGACAACGTAGATTCGAAATGCAAGCTTAAGGTGCTATTTCCCTTAATCTTAAACTAAGCTCAGTTAAACAGAGACAGGTGTGGTCGGGGAAAAGACAATTAGCTAGGGACTAGCTCCGCCAGCGGTCCGCGGTTAGATACCGGCGGTGTGGCGTGGCGGGACCGGTTGGTCGAGTTACAACCCTTAAGATGGGTGACGGCAGAAAAAGCCACAAACACTGGTTGGTTCTTCGCAGGGTGTGTTTTAGGGCGCCTCAGTCCGCTTACCGTTCTCCCACACATGCACTAAGTCGGGGTACTGCTCCAGTTTCATCTTATCGGCCTTGTTATTTTCAGACCTAGAGCTTCATCTTCCCGCATTAGAAGATCGTAACCTACGTAAACTAGCTGCAATCTCTTTGTTGACTTGTAACGTCCAGACCTACGTTCACCCCAGTCTCCAAACACTACCGCCCTGCAGACAAGACAAACATCCACTAGTTAGTTTTCCAGCTTCTGCCTACAGAGAACAACCAATAGTCAGAGTTTAACAATATTATCCAATCCTGATGTCGAGTTAGCCATCCTTCTTCGTAACCCTCAGATGAAAGTCGTTGATAAGCCACAAAGTACAGTCTCTCAACACCATTGGCTGATGCGGCGTCACGATTGCAAACTCATACCGCCTCAACAACTACTTTCAGTTAGTCCTCTCATCCTAAAATCTCTCCTTCCAAGACAACTACTACTCACCTCAACAAAAACCTTATTCAACTCCATCATGGCCAGTGCCTTGCCCAAACACACATACTTTCCATACCCAAAGACCAAATCCACAATGCCGATCCACTCCTTATGCCTTGTTGGATCTGACACTGCCATGTCAATCCATCTCTCCGGCCTAAACAGATCCGCGTCCGGTCCGAATATGTCGGTGCTATGCATCATGTGAATTGTGTTATTTAACAACTGTGTACCCTCAGGGAGGTAATAGTTGTGCAATGTCACCCCACCGGGGGGAACTTGTTTGTCAAAGGTGGAGTTTGTTGGTGGATAGAGACGGATGCCCTCGTAAATGACGGCTTGGAGGTAGGGCAGGGACAAAGCTTCGCTGTTGCTGATGGGGGAGGAGATGAGGTTGTGGGAGATGGCGTGCGTGATTTCGGATTGGAGTCGGGAGAGTGCCGAGGGGGTGGTGAGGAGCGCAAGCAGGGTTAAACGGATGGAATTGGCGGTGGTGTCGGAGCCGGCCATGCTAATTAAGTCGTAGTTAGTAGGACTAGGCGAACCTTCTGGGACCGGGGGGGCGGGGGGGGGGGGGGGGAAGAATTATCGTTA